>ENA-OWNT01000270-OWNT01000270.1-seawater-metagenome-genome-assembly--contig:-NODE-270-length-141554-cov-7.139549_pt1 | contig 141554 bp, 123 predicted proteins | sample MGYA00238136_ERZ651165 | MGnify/ENA primary metagenome ERZ651165 (study PRJEB26861, sample SAMN08777766) | seawater metagenome | isolation source: coastal seawater | place: USA: Florida | collected...
GCGTTTTGAAACCGGTTCCAAAACTCCGCGTCGCTTCGCTCCTGAATCTCGGAGCTTTTGTTCACCTATACTAACGAAGAGGAGTTTTCCGGCTATGCCGGAACTAAATTTCATATCGTGAGAAGTGAATAGAAGCCTATTTTATACAAGAGGAACTTGTGACAAAAATTGAATAATCAAATAACAAGCACCAAATCTCAAATAAATTCCAATATCCAAAGGTTTGAAAATTGAATATTGAATCATTATTTGTTATTTGAAAATTGTGATTTGTGATTTATGAGTAGTGAGTAGAAAAACTTATTGAATTTCCTCAAAAACAACTTCTCCTTGTTGATCCAATACTTTATAAACCCCGAAAGGGGCTCCTTCATAGATCTCGAGGTAGCTGCCGTCGTTCTGAAGTTGCTCCAGGTATTTTGAGTCTTCACTCAGGTAGCTAAATAGTATCCGGAAGAGGTTTACGCTTGAACGGAATTTGGTGTCGTATTCCGGGGCTTGCCCATTAGGCCACCTGATCGCCAATACAGCACTGAACACCGAATTAAGCAGTACTTTATCATTAGAACGTGTTCTACTCTGGAAACCGTACTCATAACCAACATAACCACCGTGATCGGCGGCAATAACGATAAGCGCTTCCGGGTCCCGGGCGGTGATTAGCCCCACCACTTCTTTTAGCCATTCATTGGCTTCCTCCAGTCTTTCCAAGTACAACTCCCGCTCTTTTTCCATGCCCAGGGAGGCCGCCTGCCTGAACTGCACATGTGCCGGTGCGATCTTCTCCACAAAAACAAATCGCTTACCCGAATTTTCATCATCAAGTATTTTTTCAAGATCTGCAGCTAGGTCCTTTTTAAGGTCGAAGCCTCTCGATAATAACGGGATCTCATCATAACCGATATTACAATGATCGAATGCCATTTTTGGCCGATTGAGTACCAGATAGGGCGTCTCTAATAGCAAATGTGTGTTGTACCCATTGTTATTGAAAACGGAAACCACAGCATTATCTCCTGTGATCACCGAGCGGTATTTCGAAGGGGTTTTTCCGGTCTTCTGCGGATTGCTGAAATAATGATGTTTCATTGTTAGCAGCGAACTGTTGGAAGTTACCGTATTGGGGTAATTGCTTCGGAATTGATCATAGGTCTTGAAATTTTTTTCTGAAAGGAATGACTCTAGATCGCTGTTGTTATAATTGTATGGTGCTTCCGAAAGATTGCCGAAATTCACGTAGCCGTCCGGTTGAATAAAGTATACATTGGGTTGTTTCTGAAATGTCACTTCTTCGATGGCATCGGGTTGCTCCATCCAGGCGGTATCGTAATTTATATAACGAGCTAAAAAGGGAACTAGGGTGAATAATACTGTGATTGCCAGGATGAACTGCAGTACGATCACCTTTTTAAGGTGTTTATGCAATAAAGCCCCTAGCAAGCCCGCAACAAGCACAACCATGAGGAAGAATTCTTTTTTAGACCCCTCTGTAATGATCACGATAAGCCCGGCAAAGACGCAGAAATTCATCACCGAAAGGGCATATTTATGCAATTTGGGAAATAAACCGATCTTTTTTAGAGACCACAGTACAAGAGGAAATAGTAGTACAGGCAGCAGCACGAAAGTCCCAAAATGAAATGCAAACTGTTCCCAGGAATTAATTAGGTTGAAGTTGGCGTCGTAGGTATTGAGTAGCGGATACAGGCCCGCGGCGATGCCTGCGAGTACAGGGTATTCCTTAGGGCCATTCACAAAATTAAGTATGCTTTTCCTGAGGTTTGATAGCATGCCCGAAGATAGTAAAAAGTAGTTAGAAGTGAGTGGTGAATGGTGAATGGTGAGAAGAATCTAAATATTCAAATAATAAGCACCAATTTTCAAATAAATTCCAACTTCCAAGTACCAAATCTCAAATAAATTCCAAATTCCAAGCACCAAATTTCAAATAAATTCCAATAACCAATGGTTTGATCATTGATCATTATTTATTATTTGATAATTGTGATTTGGGAGTTGTGAGTTGTGAACTGCGAAGGATAATACTGTAAAAAAGTAAAAATTTCCGTATTTACCTGCAATAGGGATTGAGCCAAATACCGTGTATGGGCGAAAGCCCGGGCCCCCTGTAGTAGAGCGAAGCACACTACAGGGGCATTGCCCAGACTATCAAACTGACAGGGTGTCATATTCCGAGCGATGGCACAATGATTGTCATAGTGTTATCGATTTAAAACCTGAAATAACATTATAATTTATACAATAACGCTATGAGCAAAATAATTGGAATCGACTTAGGGACAACGAACTCGTGTGTTTCGGTAATGGAAGGAAGCGAGCCTACCGTAATCCCTAATGCCGAAGGAAAAAGAACAACTCCTTCTGTAATCGCATTTGTGGAGGATGGTGAGATCAAGGTTGGGGATCCTGCAAAACGTCAGGCCGTAACCAACCCTACCAAAACCATCGCTTCCATTAAGCGTTTCATGGGGAATAAATATTCAGAATCTAAGAAAGAAGCAGAACGCGCCGCTTATAAAGTGGTGAAAGGTGACAATGATACACCGCGTGTGGATATTGATGGCCGACTATACACGCCACAGGAACTTAGTGCGATGATCCTTCAGAAAATGAAGAAGACCGCCGAAGATTACCTGGGAACCGATGTATCTCGCGCCGTGATCACTGTTCCTGCTTATTTTAATGACAGTCAGAGACAAGCTACCAAAGAAGCCGGAGAAATTGCCGGTCTGAAGGTAGAGCGTATCATCAACGAGCCTACTGCGGCTGCGTTGGCATACGGACTGGATAAGAAAAGTACAGACCAGAAGATCGTAGTATTCGACTTTGGTGGTGGTACTCATGATGTATCTATCCTTGAACTGGGTGACGGTGTATTTGAAGTACTATCAACCGATGGAGATACTCACCTGGGTGGTGACGATGTGGACCAGAAGATCATCAACTGGCTGGCAGACGAATTTGAGAAAGAGGAGAGCATGGACCTTAGAAAGGACCCAATGGCGCTTCAACGACTTAAAGAAGCTGCCGAAAAGGCTAAGATCGAATTGTCTGCGTCTACGCAAACAGAGATCAACTTACCATATATAACCGCGACCAGTAGCGGACCTAAGCACCTTGTGAAAACACTAAGCCGTGCGAAGTTCGAGCAACTGATCGACGACCTGGTAAAGAGAACCATTGCTCCGTGTGAGACCGCGCTTAAAGCTGCCGGGTTATCGAAGAGCGATATAGATGAAATTATCCTAGTAGGAGGTTCTACTCGTATTCCTGCAGTTCAGGAAGCGGTGGAGAAGTTCTTCGGAAAGGCACCGAGTAAAGGTGTGAACCCAGATGAGGTAGTGGCTGTTGGAGCTGCGATCCAGGGTGGAGTATTAACGGGAGATGTAAAGGATGTATTGCTACTGGATGTGACTCCGCTTTCATTAGGTATTGAAACCATGGGAAGTGTGATGACCAAACTTATTGAGGCCAATACAACCATCCCTACCAAGAAATCGCAGATCTTTAGTACAGCGGCCGACAATCAGCCAAGTGTTGAGATCCACGTATTACAGGGTGAGCGCCCAATGGCGAACGATAACAAGACCATTGGTAGATTCCACCTGGATGGGATTCCACCAGCACCAAGAGGGGTACCTCAAATTGAAGTAACCTTCGATATAGATGCTAACGGTATCATTAAAGTAAGTGCGACCGATAAGGCTACAGGTAAGTCTCAGGATATTCGTATCGAGGCTAGCTCCGGACTAACAGAGGAAGAAATTCAGAAAATGAAAGCTGAAGCCGAAGCAAATGCAGAAGCAGATAAGGCTGCCAAGGAGAAAGTTGATAAGATCAACGAGGCGGATGCCATGATCTTCCAGACCGAGAAGCAACTGAAAGAGTTTGGCGATAAGCTAAGCGATGATAAGAAGAAGCCTATCGAGGATGCCCTGGAAGAGCTGAAGAAAGCATACGAAACCAAAGAGGTGGAGACGATCGAACCAGCATTGGAGAAGATCAACGAAGCCTGGAAGACTGCTTCGGAAGAGCTTTATAAGGCACAGGCCGAAACTCAGCAAGGCGCTCCAGCCGGAGATGCAGGAGATACTGCACAACAGAACGGTAGTGAGAATGCTGATGTAGAGGATGTAGACTTCGAAGAAGTGAAGTAATTAAGGGAAACTGTTTTTCTCTTTAACCGATGAGGTAGTGTAGAGAATTACGGAAACCCGGATAAATAAAAGAACCCTGCTACGGCAGGGTTTTTTATTGGTAAAATTATAAATACCGGGATTTTATTTTCTTATCCGTACCCGTAAGAGTTTGCTCAGGGTATCGATCTCGGTTTCAGAGTCGATATATTTTTTAGAGAGCCCCAGCATTTTATCTTCAAATTCGGGCACGCGCCTGTATAGTAAGTTGCTGTTCTCGATCACATTCTGAAAATAATTCCAGGATTCAGAATCCACGGTATGGCCGGTGATGCCTCCCATAAGCGATTGGTTTACCTGTATGCCAAATTCTATGGTATTATTATTAGGCTGAATATCATGTAGCAGCATAGAACTAAGCAAGGCTTTAGTTTCATTCGCGTAGTAATTCGCACGTAGCCTTGTCTCATGTCGAATTTCGATATTTGGAAATCCGGATACAAATTTAAAGTCCTCTTTACTGAAACTTTGTGAAATATTGTCTTTATCATTTCCGAAGACCAAAGTTATCTTCACACGCTGTTCCTGCTCCTTCTCGGAGAGTAATTCCTTTACCCAGGGTTGAAGTTTGATCGAGGGTGAGATAAGGATGATCTCCTCTTTGGCATCTTCCAGAATTTCCTGGAGACAGGCCGTCATTAAACTATTCTTGATGAAGTTTGCCATGGGTAAGCGCGATGTTTAAATACAGATTTAATATAAGGTTTATATTCCCTGAATATCAATACGAAGATAATGACGAAAAGCATTATATCATATACCAGAAAATAAAAATAATACGCCTTATGGGTCGATGAAAAAAAGTAAACACATTAAATTTCAATTGCTTAGCTTTATATACTAATCTAAAATCAATTAGAAATGAAAAAAACAATTCTTATCACCGTTTTCTTTCTGTTCATTTCCCTTGGAACTTATGCACAGGAAGGTTTTATTGGAGAAGTTCGGCTATTTGCCGGTAATTTTGCGCCACGCGGATGGGCATTTTGTGATGGGCAGCTCTTGGCTATCTCAACTAATACAGCATTATTTTCCATCCTGGGAACGACCTATGGAGGAGACGGCCGAACCACATTTGGATTACCCGATCTAAGGGGTAGAACTGCTGTAGGACCACGGCGCGGGCCCGGACTGGACGAAGTACGTTTAGGACAAAAATTTGGAGGTATGCCTGTTTCAAGCAATAGTGGAGAATCCTCTCATACTTCTGCATCCCGAACCAGAACCACCCCGGGAATTGGGTTGAATTATATAATTTGTATATCAGGAGTGTTTCCTTCGAGGAGTTAGGAGGGAATGGTGAATTGAAGCTTAATCTAAACTAGAAAAGCCCAGGGCAGAAATTAAAAAATCAAAAAACAAGCACCAGATTTCAAATAAATTCCAACATCCAAGTACCAAATCTCAAATAAATTCCAATAATCAATGGTTTGAATATTGATTATTATTTGTTTTTTGGGTATTATGAATTGTGATTTGTTAAACGTGAGTGGTGAATAGTTAGAAGTGAAAGAAGAATCTACTTAAATTCACAAAAGTCAGGCGTAGCCCTGCAAGTCTTCGGTGCAGAATATGCGAAGAAATCTTCGATTTCTTTGGGCAAGACAAATGCGAAGCATTCATGAATTCCTAAAACAATAGTAGCGCGTGAATAAAGAAAATGAAGAGAGTAATAAGGCAAGGCAAAAAAGAAAATATGATTATAAAAAGATAACCCGCCATTTGGCGGGTTTTTTATCTTGTTATTACATTACCCTTTAAGCCACGCCTTGCGTAGTGCTATTTGAGCTTCCGTTGCATCTTCCATTTCCTGTAGTTGTGTTCCTTCGGTATAGGATTGGGTGGTCGTGGTTTCTATCAATACTTCTTCTTCATTGCGTTCCAGTTTTACACTAACCTCCGTACCCGGGGTCCAGAGAAATACGTTTTGCAATACTTCGTTCGCGTTTTGTAAAGTAAGTTCGGTGCCGTTTACTTCCTTGATAATATCTCCGGGCTGGGCTCCGTTTTCGGCCCAGAAGCTGTTTAATGCTACCTGGTCGTTGAAGAAGATCCCGCGTATTGGGTCACCGTCTACAATGAGAGCACCGGCATTTTGTATATAATCTGTTTTTATCTTTCCGCTAACGATCTCCAGACCTACTTTTTCGAAGAACTGGTTATAATCGATAGGAGTGGAGCCAATCACATGAGTTTCGAAGAATTCACCAATAGAGGGGTATGTCATTTGAGTAATTTCTTCGAATAACTTATCGTCTTCAAAGGGCCGGTCTTTCCCGTATTTATTAGACAGTTCCTTCATGAGTGAAAGGATACCACGATTCCCATCACTTTCGTCCCGCATAAGGATATCTATGCACATTCCGATAAGTGCTCCTTTCTGGTATACATTGTAGTATTGCTGGGCATACGGCTCTACCAGCACATTCTCGCTCATTTCGGTAAAGCTAAGGCTGTCGTTCATTTGGCGGGATACCTGGATCTTGTTCATCATATTGCTGTAGAACTCTTCTTCCGGGATCAATCCCTGGTCTACCTGGAACAGATGAGCGAAATATTCGGTTACACCTTCGTACATCCATAGGTGTTTGGAGAAGGAAGGATCGTTATAGTCGAAGTAATGCACATCTTCCGAATGGATAGACAAAGGGCTCACAATATGAAAGAACTCATGGGAAACAAGTTCCACCATGCTTTTCGCCAGGGCAGCAGGTGGCATTTGTTCCGGCATTACCGCAACGGTAGAGGTGTGGTGCTCCAGGGCACCAAATCCTTTGGGCGACTCCGGGGTACCGGCGCTAAGGTATAGATAGATATCGTAACGCGGCGTGCTATCCAGATCCCCCAGGTATGCTTTCTGTGCCTGCATCATAGTGTAGATGGTTTCCTTCAGACTGGTGGCCGAGTGCATATCGTTGGGCGAATAGACACTAAGTACAACCTTGATCCCGCTGAGGTCGAATTCTTCCACGCTTAGATCCCCCAACATCATTGGGTTGTCTGTAATATCGAAATAACGGGGCGCATAATAGCTGGTGGTTATCGTACCGGCCTCTATATTCTCCTTTTGAGCCGTTTGCTGCAGGGCAGAAGTACGTACAAAATTAGCAGGGGCTGTAACATCCAGGGAGTAGGACGCATTTTTAAGCGAATCGAAATAACCAATAAAACCATGCAGGTTAAGCACGTAGTTATTAGGTTCTATATTGGTTCCTGCCGGGGAGAAGGGTACTTCCCCGCCAATACCGCCTACTACCTCCTCATCGAAAGTGTCGTTTACGTAATAGGTGATATAATCCAGCTCGGCGGCGTTACTGATCTCCCAGGAATTGGTATCGGTCTTGTTTACAGTAAGCTCGTTGCCTTTGTAATCAACAGCCTTAAAATCGTCTATATATCTCCCAAAATCACCCACGGCATAGGTTCCCTGCACTACTTTTGGGAGGCGATAGGTAGCCTTTTCGGAGGTAAATCGGTCCGGATTAACGGTAACCGGTACTTTATCATCCACCACCGCACTGAGGTCGATATGGGTAACAATAGAAGAAGTTGAGATGGCCGGGTCGCCGGGCACGATGGCATAGGTATAGCCGGTTACCAGGAAGATAGCGGCCAACAGCGTGAAGATTTTAGTTTTCATAAGTATATAATTAAAGTCTAATGGAACATTAGACTCGGGTTTTTGGGAAATGTTACGGGTAGGAGGATTTTTAAGAAGGTATTGGGAGACTAATGTTGTTCCTGCTAAATGGTTAATATAGAAATTGTAAGAATGACGATCAACGATAGCAATACGATGCAACCGGAGTCATCCGACTTATCGAATCCCTGATAACTTGCTTTTTTTCCATGACGTCTGGCATCTAATTTATGAATTCGGTCATGCTCTTTTTGATTTTTAAATACCCAGAGATTACGTGGGTCGTTATTAAGCTTATTGCGATCCTTATGATGTACGACTTCACCCTGATTTAGTCTCCTACCAAGTTTATTCTCTGCTTGGTGCCTATGAACGAGTTTGTTACTGTCTTTATAGCGGCGGTAACCGTTTTCATCTATGTACGTTTTGTTTCCCATTTGTTATATTTTAAGTTGCTCAACTAATTAACCAATGCTTAACCGCGAGGATTTTCAGAAGTAGGCGAGAACAAGCAATTACTTTTAGCCATTGTTACCTGCTGGCTTTTATTTTTTTTCAGGTAGTTTTAAAATTGATTCTCCACCTGCGTCTAAAAATTCAATTTTTCTTGCATTTTCTTGAATTGACTTTATCATTTCTACATTTTGTTGATATTCAGTTGTTGGTTCTTGTTCCTCCTCTGGTTCTGGAAGTGGTTCAACTCTAATTTCTAAATTAAATCCTTTGTCAATTCGATTTGCAAGTTTGTTCAAAGAAATGGTTAGTCCATTTTGCAGTTCATTTTTACGTCCATTGTCTCCAATGTAATGTTCGTCCATTACTTCTTTAACTATAGCCTTAATTTCGTCTTTCATCATTCCGTTTGCGTGGGTTTCGATAGACTTTGTTTTCGAAGCTGGAATTCCTTTGTCTTTTAATTTATTTCTTAACTGCTTTATTTCTAAAATACCCTTATAAATATTTAAAATTCTTTCTGTTGCATTTGATAGGACTTTTGCCACTTGAAGTCCAATAATTACATACAAAAGGAAATCACTCGATGAAATGGTTTTTACTTTGTATTCCTGTTTTTCTCCAGTTACAGCTTCTGAAATGTTATTTAAAATGAAATTCAGTTCAGCTATTTCATTTTTCAACTCGGAAAGTTTGTTTTGGACAAATTCTCGTGGAATTGTATAACCAAGTTCACATTGTCCTGCATCCAAATCTTCTTCTTCGATTTCTAAAGCTTCAAAACCAGTTAGAGTGTTTTTGATTGCGGTTTGAAAAGTCTGTAAATCATTGAAAATCTGTTTGATTTCCTCCAAGGCATTTGCAGGTGTAATTGAATTTGTAGCGAGTATGTTCTCTATTTTTTGTTTTAATGGAATTCCAAGTTCAATTTCTCCGCTTATCTCTGAAATTATTTCTTTCCAACTTGGCGAATAATCATTGTAATTAGATGACTCAAGTGCTGTATAAAGTTTTTTTAAACTGTTAACCAAATTTGTTTGGTGAGAAGGTTGATTTGGTTGATTTACTTGATTTTGAAGATGGTCTCTTACTTGCTGTAAAAGCGTGACGATTTTGTCGGTCTTTAATTCCTCGTCAAGGTCAATTAAAATACGGTGTAATCTTTCTACATTCATTTATTATTTCGTTTTTCAGCTTACAGGTAACGATTTGGCGACTCGCAGTGTCCCGAAGGGCGTTGCGTATAGGTGTTGTTATGGCCAGTTTTAATATATTTTCTTTATTTCTTCAATCCACTCAGGTGTCTTATAGTCATCACCGATTTTCTCTGAGTATTTGACAGCGAACTCAAACTTTACATTTCCTGTGTCAAAAAACTTCTCCAGCAATTTTTGTTTGCTCGGAGAGAGGTCTAGGGCATAAAATGATGCCGCTTCATCTGGCTCTTCAATACCAGCAATTATTGTCTCTACCTCTGCATGTGATTCTTCAAATTCTTTGAGTGTTTCAAAGAACAATTTACCGTTTAAGGAATCTTCAATTTCAGTTTTTGGAGACACAGGATTAGAGTCAACCCGAACTAGGTTTGTCTTTTTAGCATTGTCAATATTCACTATTCGGTAACAAAGCAGATTCTTCAAATCAGCCTTTACTGGATATTGAACTATTTCTGCATCAGTATCAGAAATCATAATGACCTTTCCTTGAACTTCCTTTTTAAAGTCCTCGTAAGCAACCTGTAGATTATTATAGATGCGTTTAATCTCACTTGCTCCACCAACCGGGATAATGCGAAGCTTTTTATCGTGTTTTATTTCTTCAAAATACTTTTCGAAGTATATTTTTTCAGAAGAGCCTTCACATATTAGCCAATTGAACGGCTCATCTGTTAGAATGCTGGTGATAATTGACTGAGTGAAATCATTGATGCTTTTAAGTCTAATGTCATACGGAAGTTGACCTTTCGAACTTTTTATGGATTGTTTAATTTGCTCGCGATAACTGCTTATCCTAATCAAGTCGAACTGATGTTCATTACTTTCTTTTGATTTAGTAATAACACTTACACACCCATCTGCAATTGTTGGAATAAAGCCATACCAATGCGTTGTGAAAAGCAGTTGGTCACACATGTCACCCATTTCTGCCAACCTATTAAACTGATCGTAGCAGGCTGACATATGGAGGGAAGATTCAGGCTCGTCAATTGCCACAATTAAATTGTCTGTTTCTTTACGATACTCTTTCAAGAATTGGTAAGCCAATTCCATTATTGCTTTCTGTTTTTCACCAGAGCTAAGTGAACTCAAATCAAGCCAGTGGTCACCTTCCTTTTTATGTAGTTTTCTAATATTAAAGTAAGCTTCAATGATAAGCTTGTACACATCATGCTTACGCAAGTTTACTTGTCTTTCACCACCAGTTCTAAAAGCATAGTCACCCAATGTTGCTGACAGTCCGTCTATGAATTCATTAAGCTTGGAATTAATTTCTTGAATTTTACTTTGAGGAACGCATTTCGCTACAATATCATTAAGAGTTTCTCCCATCAAACCTTGAATTTCCTTAGTCTCAAGCTGGGTGAAATTTTCTGGATCAATATCCTTCGGAATGTAGATATATTCATAATGATCCGATAACTCACGAATTAATGGGTCAAGAATTTGTAATTCTTCATCCTTAATGGTTTGGTTTGATTTTTCAAATGACTCAATTAGAATTTCACCTAAGCTTCTGTTGTTGAAAATGCTAAGACTAGTGTATCCATCATAAGTTCTTCCGAGAGGAAGAAGGAAGTAATCCTCCTTAAAATTATCCCTTTCTAAAATTTCTCGTTGGCTTCTGAAGGAGTTGAAGTGTACCTTGTTTTGAGCCAAAAAGTCTGACTCACCGCACCCCCATACATATTCGCTTAATTTTTGAGCCAATCCTTGATTATCATCAGAAACAAGATTCTTTTGGATTAGAAATATTGGTACAATATGAGGCCTGGTTGTAGTAAAACCACTTTTGCGAACTACCATATTGTAATTCCATTGCTTTTGATTAAATAGGCAATCTAAAGCTTCAAGCACGGAGCTTTTTCCAATTCCATTATTTCCGACAAGCCCGCAATAGGAGTGACCATTGCTTAGAGGGATATAATTTATTCCTACATATGTTTTAATATTCCGCAATAATGTTCCTACGATCATATCTTTATTTTAATTGGCCACAACGGGTTATTTGCATCATTTTAAAATTTATATCTTCTCGCCACGACCGGATAATTACCACATAATTACTATTTACACGCAATATCAATCTCTATCTTGTATTCATAAGATCTTTTATTTCCCACACGTAAAACTAACACAGAAACCCATTGCTTCATTACGGTTTCCCTCAATCACAATATCACCCATCCCGCCATACAGCCAGGCAGTAGCGTTCGTAGTTTTCGGGGCTGCGTCTTGCCTTGGAAGGGTAGACCATGGCCAATTTTAAGGCTTCCTCGGTTTCGTTCACCTTGCTACCCCGTATCTTCTGGTCCTTAAACCATACATGCATAAGTTCGTGCAGCAGTACCGCCGCCCGCTGGTCGTTCTCTGTGTAATTCTTAAACAGAGCCGGGTAGATCTGCATCCCTCTGGGGGTGAATACCCAGCCATTGTTGGAGGCATTGGTGGCACTCGTACTGGGTTTTAATTTCATGGTTACCCCTTTGTCTATACGCTTGTACAGCTTCTCGAGCCTGTTACGTACGTTCTTGGCCTTGCCGTGACTTTTTACTTCGCCAAACCAGCGTTTTAAAAAACGGTCGTTATTAAAACCAACCCGCCACTGGCGTTTTACATCTATGTCGAAAATATAGTCGGTATGGTCTAAGGCCTTCTTCGCCATGCTTTTTGCCAGTCGGGCAAGATTTAACAGCAGGCGTTCGGTGTCGTTCAGGCTCATGTCCAGCTCTTCCAGCTGGCGCGTGAGCTTGTTTTTGTCGTCCGCATTACTCGGAAATGTAACTTTATTTGCCATGATCATTCGATATAAAAATCCCCTTACTGTTTCGCCACCGCCGGAGCGGGGTGAAGCAATGAGGGGAGAATACGTGAATAAAGGTAATAATTTTATAAGTCTAATCTAATAAATAATTTCTATGTAATCGATTTAAATTTCACCATAGGTAATACGTTGCTCAGTCCAATTTGGGCTAACACAGCACTCTGTTCTTTTGGTGAGCGATAATGTCCCGAATCGTTATTCCAGTATTCTAGAACCCCTGCTTTCAGTTCCATTTGTCCGGCAAAGTAGACATCCCCGCCGTGAGATATCACCGTATGGCCGCCGTCACTTCGTTTGCCTAATAATACCTCTTTCGTGTCTACAGGTACCACAAAAACAAAAGGCCCGTTGGCGGGCGTCGGTACCCCATTTCTGTTCACCATGAAGTATTGTCCACTTTCTACGATTAGTTTATGCGTACCACCCTGGGTTTCATCATCTTTTCTTAGATCCCCTATATTTCCGAGAATCTTGGTGCCAGCATCTGGTATGGTTGGAACCTGTCTTACAATCCTATCGATAAAAAAATCCATTTTGGCTTTAACGTGAGTAAGATTAGCTTTCGGCCTAAGCATATTGGCATAATTTTTAGCATCCTTTATCTGTCTGATGATCTTGTCAATATGTCCTTCTATCGGGATATGTTCGTCTGTTTCTATAACAACATTACCACTATATACGATCTCAAGATATTTTCTAAATTCAGCTTCGATCGCATCGAATGGGGTTTCGAGTATTCGTTTTAGCCATTGACCCTTCATAGACTCCGGTTTAAAACCAAACCATTCTGGTGTTAACGGCATTCCACCTGTTGCTTCTTCGGGAGATATGATCGATGCGTCCAGATCATTATAAATATCACCAAATACACTGTTTTGCTCCCAGAATTCTCTGGGCATTGGAGTCTTTTGATAATGCTCATAGGATTCGAGCATTGAAGGTTTTATTTTTTTTGGGTCGATTATCACATAGTACATCTTATTGGCATCTTCTCCTGCGATTAACTGATACCACTGGATACCGTCCAAAACTCCATCCCACCTCAATGGTTTCTCCCCGTCTTTGATCCATTTAAGTTGTACAGTGTTTTGGGAAGTAAATTCATTGGCTTTTTCCTGCAATGCCTGAATCGAGGATGATACAATTCTGTTGTCATGAAATTTTAGTGCCTTCTCCCCTCCAATAGATATTGAAGGTTCTTTTTGTGTTAAAGTCGGGCTTTTGTTTTGTAGCGAATTGTCGACGTTCTTTTTCATTATAGCGAGAATACAAAGCATCAATATATCAGTTAATCAGTAAACGCGAAATACGTATTTATGCGTAATTAAAGTTGTTGATGGCTATAGGTTTAAAGGTATTCTGATGGAAATCCTAATCTCAAGCTCCAAATTTCAAATAAATTCCATGATTTAAGAACCAAAGTACTAACAACTAATTACCGACAATTCTTAGGTTGGTCCTGTGAGTTTAGGATAATTGGAAGAGTAGGATAAATTAAATCTCTTGCAGAGGGAATTATTAGAATAGAGTTAATTATTTAAAGAGGTTCTCTAATTCAACTCTGGGCTTTTCACGTCCCATTGGGAAGAATGTCTCGGCTGAAACCTCCGGACCCAATGATACAGCGTAGACTCTGATTGTCATGCCGTCGATTTCAAAATCAGCGTAAACACCGCCTTTGGGTCGATTTGCCCATAATTTAGCCGGCTGACTTTCGATTTCGGAGGCTATTTTTTTGATACTATCCAAGACATAGTCATCTGGGAATACAGCGATAGAATCACCTTCTGTAGCCGATTTTATTGCCTTTACGTGCTTTATACCATCTATCGTATGTCGCTCCCAAGAATGATTTATCGCATCGGCATCAACTTTGGCCTTTTTTGGAACTTCAGGAGTACGTTTGGCAGCTTCACGAAATTGTTCTTCCCTCGCTTTAAGTCTGTGCTCTTTTGCTTTATCTTTTAAAACTCTCTCGTCTACAATTTCTCTGTATGTGGGGAATTTCTCTAGAAATGCCTCAATAAATTCGCCTTCTGTTTTAAATGACTCATCATCAAAAGTTTCCAGATGTTTTAATAATCCTTCAGATTGTTCCTTGAATAAAAGATACTGTAATTGAAATGCTTTTATTGGTTTCCCATCAATAGTTACCAATTGAACAATAGGATTACTTGAAAACTGACTATTTGGTGTTTCTGTAAATAATTCTTGTCTAAAACGCTGAATTGTATACGAGTTAGCCATATCCTGTAACTGGAAAGCCTGTTTCGTTTCAGCCCTTTTATCCTTAAACTGAAATAATTGCTCACCTCCATCGCTTACCTCATTTTGAGGTGCAACAGGGGTTTGTAGCTTTTGTTGTGGCGATTTGTCTACACCTTCTTTCAAACGCTTTTACTTAAATGCGTTTTCAAGATACCTCTTACCACGGGCCATTCAAATACGTATTTATGCGTAATTGAAGTTGTTGATGGCTAAAGGTTTAAAGGTATACTAGTGGAAATTCTAAATCTCAAGCACCAAATTGTAAATACAGTCCAAATCTCAAGCACCAAATCACAAATAAATTCCAATGCGCAATTACGCAAAATTGAAATTTGAGATTTGATCATTATTTGTTTTTTGATCTATTGATAATTGTAATTGAAGTACTTGCAGTTCTCGATACATTTTGCTACGCAAAACACTCGAACAGACAAGTCGCTTTAATCCTTCACGAATTTATACGCCGCGCTACGTCCGTCAATCTGGACATTGAGTATATACATTCCCTCACTCAACGCTGCGATGTTGATCTCGGCATTAAGAGCATCGATAGCCTGCTGCATCACCTGTTTTCCTGTGATATCCACAATCGCAATACGATCGATCTGTACTGCGGCATTCAAATTAAGTACTTCGTGGGCTGGATTGGGATAGTACTGGAAGGAGTCGAATACTTCGGTCGAAGAACCCAGCAGGTCCTGGTCGAACCAATCGGTAAATCCAAACTGATCCAGGGTTCCGGGGGTAATGGTCCCGATCAAAGTCGTGGCTCCTGTGGTAGGGTTCAAGGAGCGCAGTTCGCTATCGAAAGTGCTATTGTTGAAAGCCGATAACAGGATCATGTCCGAAACGGGGTCGTAGGCCATTCCTTGTCCGAAATTCGCATCGAAGCCTGCCGGGCCTTTCAGATTTATTACACCAGATGCGGCATTGACACCATAAACATTGTCGTCGTCACCGTCCAGAACCACGAGATTGTCTAAAGCATCCCTGCCCAGGCAAAGTGGAAGCGTAAGCCCGTTGTTACCGCCAACCATGGTTGTACCCCAGGTCATAGGGTCTAATTTGTACAGGTGGCTGCTATTCATTCCGTTGGTTCCAATTGCGTATATATCGCCATTAGAAAGTCGTTCCAGGCCCACGATCGCTTCATTAGGTGCTACATTTACATTCATACCTGTATCCATGTAGACATTATTATTGATACCGCGAATGTAGATACGATTGGAATTGTTCACTATCACATTGGTATTCACCTCCGTTATAGCAATTCCGGCACCTTCAAAGTCGGAAAGTGGGGAAGGACCCAAATTTTCAAGTTGTGAAAGGTCATCGGGAAGTATCTGTACTACCGTAACCGGTAACACAGCCTGGGTAGAAGAACCCCGGCGGTCTAGAAGGACCGATTCGGTTACAGGAGTATTTATGGTTTGATAGAAATGTGCGGTCAAGACATCCAATTCCTCCGGAGTGAATACATCGGAAACACTTCCAAAATGGTTTTCATTCAATCTTGATAGTAATTCGTTAAGATCCGGCTGATTTTGTGCAGAAAGGGGTAAGGTGATAAAACAGCATAGCAATGCTGATAGTACAAAACTTCTCATGACACGATATTTAATTAGTTAGTTATCAGAAAGATAATGAAAATTAAAGAAATCGTATTCGAGAGTTCCTAAGGGGATACTTTAATTAAAATGAAGCTATTTCTATTATTGAACAACAAACTTCAAACTATAAACGCCTGTTTGGTCCTGGATCGTTAGAAAATAGATGCCTGAATCCAACTGTTGGGCAATCGCAATACTATCGGTTGGCCGATTAAATATTTCAGAAAATAATTGTTTTCCCGAAACCGTAAATGCAGAAATATTAAGTTCACCATAATCGAAGGAAGGATCCAATTGTAAAAGTATGTGCTGTTTTACCGGGTTTTCGATCAATTGATATTTTTTCTGAAGTATTACTTCTGAAAATCCTAAGCTACCATTTCTAATCTCATCAAGAGCAAATTGTGCACTATCTGAAGTCACCATGACGTGCGACTCATTTTCCGAAGGGATATAGGTATTCACAAAAGGGGAGGAATGTACACCTCCGATATCGGGTGCCGCGAACCAGTCGTCTTCGTTATCTATGGCGAGGCTGCTTATCACCGGGATAAATGAATAATCGTCCTGGTTGAGAGCCGCAATAAACGCCACGATCACGGGGTTAGAAGCGCCACCACCACCTAAAGCGGCCGATATGTTAGATGTGCCTCCGGGAGACGCGTCTACGCCATCGGTATACGCAAAAGCCTCGGCTTCGGCATCGAAACTATCCACCGGAAATCCGAACAAGAAGCTATCGAAACTGGTAACATTATTCGTCATGCTTGCTTCCGGGGTGAAATGCAGTACTACATCGGCCGTGGCACCGGAACCAAGATCGAGGGTTGTATCCACCACCAGCATGCCTGCGGTTCCTGTGGTAGTTCCCTGGGAACTACCGTTTACCATAGCTACATTACGAACGTTCTGTGGAAAGCCGAGTGCATCCAGTTCGGTCTGAAAGGCATCCCTGAAATTAGGGGCACCTTCCGGTAGTAATTTGTTGGGATCCTGCAAATAATCCGATCCCGCCTGCAGGTGAGCTAGTAGATGATCGTACAGCATTTCCTTTGCCGCAGGTGAATTAAGTACATTTTCCACAATGGCAAGCGCATCGGCATCTCCAAGCTGTCTTGCCAGGTAATTAATAAGATATTGTAAACTAATAGGGATATTGGCGCCACGGTGAGGCGAATCGAAGGAGATATACAGTCGTGTTTCAGGATCCAGGCTATTCTGTTCCATATACGCCAAAGCATAGCGCGCAATTAGGCCGCCCATACTCGGGCCCAGCACCACCAATTCTTCATCGCCAACTTTGAGGTCGTTCAGTAAGTTGATCATTTCAATAAGAACCATGGCATTGCGTTGTATATAATCGGCACCGCCATCTATGTCCTTACCTCCGGTGGAATACATAGGCGCATTCAGAATAACAATATCAAAACCTTCATCCCTTACTATATCTGCCAGGTTTTCACCTCCAAAACTTAAACTGTTGTACAGCCCTGCGATATCCCTGCTATCGCCGGGATCGAAACCATCCAGGACGATAATGGGTTTGTCCAGAACTCCATTTACATTATCTAAAAAGATCTCGTATTCTCCCTCACCAAAATATTCCTGGGTCTCTTCATAGCCTTGATAACCAATGGTCGCGACAATAGGTGTGACCACGCCCCGGTTGTTGATTGGCCGGTCTTCGGCGGGAGCCATAAAACTACTTTGAGGTAAAACTGTGATACCTGAAAACAGGCAAAGCAGGGTAAAGAAGATCTTCATGATTTTGGGCTTAATATATTTACGGCATGGAAGATAGCAATAAATATCTGGCTAGTCAATTTAGTTCAGTTCTAACAAGGTAGCACCTTCAAAGAACGAACCATCCACATTTTTGCCACCAATGGTACTTGTGTCGAAGTCTTGTGCGATCTTCCATCTACCATCTACTTTCTTTAAAACAACATGGAATTGCCCGTAATAATTGGTACTTTCTCCATTCTCACGAGTGTAGATCACGCGATAATAGCCGGTTTCGTATCCGGTATTGGCGTTATACTGCCTGTTCTCGAAAGCAAAATCGATGGTGATACTTGTGCCATCGGATGTACGCCACGAATCAATACTGGCAAAATATTCGGGGGCAGTTTTTATCCCACCGTCGTTCACCCTAAGTATATCATCGGTATGTATGTCCTTAAAGGCTTCAGAATCCCTGGCTTCGTACGCAGTTTTAAACGCCTGCCAAACCTGGGTATTAACTTCTTTTTCTGCTTCCAGGGCTTTTTGTGCGAAGAGTGGAAACTGAATAGCAATACAGAGTAGGAGGCAACCGAGAATTCCTATTTTCATAATGACGACTTGTTAATAATAAGTTTAATTGGCCGTTTTTAGATCCACGCTATCTTTTGGCAAAGGTATAGAAGGAATATCCTAGTTCCAGATCCTCAATTTCGGTGGCTTGCGACTTTCCTTCAGCTTTTTTAACATGGTGACTTACAGGATAAGCGCTGTGTAAGGTCCATTCCACAAGGGGTTTTCCCGAAGCGTCTTTCAGAAAAAGTGATACTCTGCCTTTTTCGGGACCTGCATTTTCCGTGGCGGGTGGTGAACACCATTGAATGAGCTTTGAACCCGTTTGCGATCTCCCTTTCTTCAATACGATGCTCTTGGATTTTGGCAGGGAAGGCAATCGATATTTAAAAGGATGCTCACCTGGTTGCAGTGTGTGTTTCAGTACTGGTTCGGTGGAAACTCCGTCTACCGCCTCGAATGAAGTTTGCTCTCCATTTGCGGAAAGCTCGAAATAGAAATCGGATGTATTCATAAGGTCATTTTAACTGGGTTCGTATAGTTGCTAATTAAAGATAGGAAAAAAAAGTTTACCCCTTACCGAGAACCGTTGTTGCTTCTAAGACAGAACGTAAAAAGCGGCTCCCAAGGGGAGCCGCCACAAAATAAATAGTAATATGAAAAAAATTACTGCTTAATTATTTTGTACATGCCGGCTTTCCCGTTCACAACGGCAGAACACAGATATTGTCCGCTCGCCAGGTATGATATATCCACTTCCGAATTTAGAGCATCTACAGGCTGATACATAACTCTTCTCCCATGCATATCGAAAATGGAAACACTTTCTATACGATCCGCTGCTTCAAGATAAAAGGAATCTGCTGCCGGATTAGGATAGATATTAAATAACTTATTGAGATTCTCATTCACAGACAGGCTGGTGTCCGGATTACTTATCCAGGCCATCTGGGCCAGGGTTCCCACAATGATAATTCCTATGAGGGTTGTGAGCCCTGTTGAAATATCTACAATTCGCAGTTCCGAATCGAAGACTGCATTATTAAAAGCGGCCAGCAGGATCACACCAGCGATCACGCTAAGTGCCATTCCCTGGCCAAAATTGGCATCGAAACCAATGGCTCCCACAAGTATAGCCAGGCCGGTTATTAAACTGATACTGAATATACTGTCGCTGTCGATGTCCAGGGCAAAGAATTGTCCCGTCAGGGTTGCAGCCAGGGCGATACCAAGCACCATCCCGGTGATACCTATCACCGTGGCGGTTAACGCAACTATGCCAATAAGCAATAGCGTTGTTTGTACTGCATCTGTGGATAAGGCGTATAACAAGCCGTCCACGGGATTGAATTCGAGTCCGGTAATGCTTTCGCCTAGAGGAATGCCTGCTATGGCACCGAGCAAGGTATACACTCCTGTTGCGAGAATTAGCTCGTACAGATTATTGTTATTATCTACTACATAGGTTTTATCACCACTAGGAGTGGAGGCACCGGCTCCTTCAAAATTAGGAGCTACTATTGGTGATCCGTTTATTGGCGTAAAGGAAGCGGGATTTGCTTTGTTTAGTTTCCCCATGGTCTCTGTCTGGTTCTCAACTCCATAAACATCGGAATCTCCAATACGCATGTCTACAACAGGAGTTTCGGTATTGCGTCCAAAGTGGGCGCGAAGGATCTCAATTTCTTCGGGAGAAAATACGGCGGTTACACACTGGTGTGTGGTTTTGTTTTTTCGTTCCAGTAATTCGGCAAGAGAAGCTGGTGACTGCGCAAGGAGGGGGAAAGCAAACAACAGGCAACACAGCGCAATAAGGGTGTGTGACGCTTTCATAATCGAGTATAATTAGTTAGTTACTAGAAAGATACGAAAAAATTGTATAATAAATCTCATTGTTAGGACGTAAGATCCATAACAAGGGCTGAGGCGCCTAGAATAGCGATGTTTGGATGGGTAGATACCAGGACCCGGAGGTTCTCTGTTTGCCTGGGATAGGCGAAATTGGCAATACTTTCTTTCATCGATGTTTCGAAAAATTTATGGGCTTTTGCAATGGATCCTCCCAGGATGACCACTTCCGGAGCGTACATGAATAGGATCATTTTTATGGCCTCTCCCAGATGATGACCAAACTTATGGAACGCCTCAATGGCCTGAGGATGGTCTTTTAGAGCGTTTTCGTGTACTGCCCTGGCATTTTCGCCATAGTTGCGTGTGAAGAAGAAGCTGGCGGCGTATTCCTCAACGATGCCATCAAGATATGGCAGCATACCAATCTCTCCTGCACCGCACATTACGCCGTTATAAAGTTGGTTATTAATAATCACTCCCATGCCCAGGCCTGTGCCTATAGTAACCCCAACGAAATTGCGATATTCTCGACCCTTACCAAACATCTTTTCGGCCAGGGCGAAGCAATTCGCGTCGTTATTAAGCGCCACAGGGACATCGTAACGGTTTTCAAGTATCTCTTTAAGATGTACTTCCTTCCAGGCGGGGATGTTCTGTATGTCGTAAATAATACCGGCTACCGGATCGACAATGCCCGGGACTCCTATCCCTATACCTTCAACATCGGGGGTAATGATCTTATCTAATAATGAAGTAAGTTCCTTTAGTACGGCGGCTTCATCTGCCTTACCATCGATCTCGCGTTTTACTTCGTCCACAAGCATCCCTTTTATTACTCGGCCCATGTTAAAACTACTGCCTCCCAGGTCAACCCCTATATACTCCTTGTTCATACGCCCGATCTTTTTTTACGTTGAAAGGTGCTATTGTTCACAAGAGGCTTGGCCCAGAAACCAATGGAAAGAATAAACACTAAGGGTAAGACAAGGAACAGGATCCCGGCTTTCAATCCCACCAAATCACCAATAAAACCCACAATGAGGGGCATGATGGCGCCCCCGGCAATGCCTGTACAAAGAATGCCCGACAAGGAACCATGGTGTGTTTTCACCGAATTCAATCCCAGTGAGAAAATGATCGACCACATCACCGATATAAAAAAACCAAGCATAGGGAAGGCTAGCAGAGCCACTTCAGAAGAACCAAAAATAGCAATGATAAGACAGCCTATTGTAACCAAACTCGCGGCAATAAGTAATTTACGACTATCCATGATCTTCAGTAATAAAAGACCCAATACACATCCTACCGTAAGCATGGCCCAGAAATAAGACACTGTATTCGCACCGGTTGTTTGCGGGTCCATTCCGTGATAATCGTTCAGAAACTGGGAGATCCAGTTCCCAATTCCCTGTTCGGTGCCCACGTAGCAAAATATTCCGAAGAAATACAACAGGGTCCATTTATTCTTTAATAAGTGAAGGTACGATTGTTTGTCTCCCGATTTTTCCGACGCTTTCTTTGCATAAGTGGGGTAATGTGTGAAACGCACAATAAGGTATAACAAGAGCGCGATCATGGCAAAAACAACATAGAGCGATACCCATGGAAGTTCCTCCGGAACCAGGCTGCGTAGTGTAACGGCCATACCGGAAGAGTCTTTATTCACTAAATAAATATAGAGGTAGGGACTTGCAAAAGAAGCCAGGCCAAAGACCAGTTGAGCCAGCACCGAATTGAACGCAAAATGTTCTTCGCCCCCTGCCGCTCGAAGCATGGGGTTGATGATCACCTGTAATACTGCCATGCTACAGCCAAGGAAGAACAGGCTTAGGCTAAATACAATATATCCGGGAAAGATCACAAAGACCAGGCAGGCTAATATTATGGCTGCAAAGGAAACCGATAGTAACGTACGATCGCTGTATTTTTCAGACAGAAAACCAGCGGGTATCGACATTACGCCGTAAGCAATAAAGAATGAAAAGGGCAGGAGGCCGGCTAGACTTAGACTAAGATCGAAGCTTTCCTTTACATCTACAATGATGGAATTGAGAATATTTGTGATAAACGATATGGCGAAGAATACCACCATTACCAGCACCACAATGTGGTAGTACTTCTTGGTGGAGGAAGAATTGGCCATAAAACTTAAACTATTTCCCTAAATGGTACACCTAAAAGTACTAAAAGAATTTGTTTAGTGGCTTAGCTATAATTCATCATTATCTTTCTTTTTGTTTTTAGCAGCTCCAAAGGCAGTTCCCAGGGCAGCACCGATGGCAATTCCAACTCCTATTCCCAATCCCAGATTATCCATGGCTACTCCAAATGCTACTCCCATTCCTATTCCTAGTGAAATTCCGTATGCGAGGTATTTATTATTCATTTCTTACTTTTTAGCTATTGGTATACTTTCTTCTGAAATGTTACCATTGCGTTTTAAAAAATTATTCGGAAGAAGGGTTGTAAACAGCCACTGCGATCTTCGAGTCGGCCGTTCCATAGTATAAAAACCATTTACCCTTGAAAAACACAAGGCCTTCTACAAAGCAAACTTCATTCACCTCACCAATTTTCTCATAGTCCTTATCGGGATAGATAAAGTAGCTATCTGTCCTGTCTATCAGCTTATAGGGTTGGTCGCCATTAAACAAGGCTTGTCCGGCGGCGTATGTAAATTTAGGAAGTTCCGGATCGTTATAATTGGCGGCGTTACTGGCGTTGTAAATAAGAGACACACCTTCTTCCCGGTATAGGGCATAGGGACCGGGTTCTACTAGACGGCTATCAAAATACCCCATTCGTGGGTGTAATACAGAAATGCGTTTCCCAGACTCTTCGTTTATTGCAACTTCCCAATTAATGAGATCGTTGGAAGTAGCCATGAATAAATTAGTATCACCAAAGTACATCCAGTACTTTCCTCCAATTTTTTTGGCAACGATATCATTTCCCTTTTGTTCAGCTATGATCGCGCCCGCCTTAGACCAGGTATCCCTGTAAGTGGAATCTTTCATTACAAGTCCGTGCTTGGTCCAGCGTTTTAGATCCGGGGAAGAAGCAATGCTTAAGCGAGCTGTTTTACCGTCGTAAGAGGTATAGGTCATATAATAAACTCCTGTCTCATCTTTAACTATCCTGGGATCTTCCACGCCATCGAAATAGCAGAAGTAGCAGTCTTCGGTATTTTCCTGTGGCGAACCGTCCTTCTTGTAGTTCCATTCGTATACTTTCATATTGTCATTATCCGGATAGAAGACCGGTTGGGGTAATTTTTCGAAATTGAGGCCATCGGTGCTCACCGCCATTCCAATACGGGAGGTACCTTGCAAATCCTGAGCACGGTATAGTAAGAAAACCGTATCGTTTCTAACAACAGCAGTTGGATTGAGTACATTTCGCTCTTCCCAATTCACGTCAGAATTGGTAATTGGATCTGTAAATCTCAATTCGGGAGAAGGTTTGAGGATAGGATTGAGGCTGTCCACTTTTTTGAAATAAGGGAAGGCCCAATTAGGTTCCTTGGGTTGATCTACCGTAACGGGATCATTGCAGCCTACAATCAACACTCCCAGTAACAAAGTAAAAACTGATCTCATAATTTCTTTTGTTTTTAAATATTTATAGTTTGTTATAATGTTTGATCTCAATTTTCATCGAATCCAAAAGATCTTTCAAAATATTGGGGTAGTCTGTGATGATCCCATCTACCCCCATTTCGATCATTTGCACCATATCCTGTTTCAAATTTACGGTCCAGGGAATAAGTTCCATCGAATTTTCTTTACAAAAATTTACCAGCTCTTTATCTACCAAATTATAGACCGGGCTGTAAATCTCGGGGGTAAAACCCAGAACATCCAGGTTTTGTCGAACAGAAGCGTTATTTTCTACAAGTAAGGCGAGTTTTATTTGAGGATCGATCTTTCTATACGCCCTTAATGATTCCGGGTCGAACGACTGTATGATGATCCGCTCTTTTAGATCCCCCTTATCATCGTTACTCATTCTATCGATTAACTCACTCACAATTTTGGCGAAATCGTGCGCATTTGGGTGAAACATTCCGTCGCTAAGAGGATTGCGTTTAATTTCGATATTGTAGAAGGGTTTAGGGTAGCCGTGCTGCAATACCTCGTGTTCCACTTGCACTATCACATCGTTGAGAAGTGGTTTAAAAGCGGCTATTTTTTTCTGTTCCGGGAAGCGAGCGTGTGGCCTCAGTCCAACATCGTATTTCCTAACCTCGGAGTAGGGCAGATTAAAAATGTTGTGCTCCAGTTCAATTTCTTCGGAAATGTATTTTCCTTCGGGGTCCATGGCTATCTCATGTGAAAAATAGGGCTCATGAGAGACTACCACCTGAAAGTCGGCCGAAATCGCAAGATCCATCTCCAGCGTTGAAACTCCAAATTCCAGGGCTTTTAGAAATCCCGGAATCGTATTCTCCGGCATCAGGCCACGGCAACCCCTATGGCCCTGAAGGTCGATCGTTCTGCTCATTGGCTTTTCATTATTACAGCTAAGAAAAAGTAATGTTACTCCCAGAAATATTAAGAGTCTTTACTTCATTGGCCGGAATTTACTTTAGATTTTCCCTAAAAAAAGCGATGGTTCGTTCCCAGGACAGCTTAGCGGCCGCTTCATCGTATCTTGGGGTTGTATTATTGTGAAAACCATGATTTACTTCCGGGTAGAAATGGGCTTCGTATTTTTTGTTGTGCTTCTGAAGTGCTTTCTCATAGGCCGGCCAGCCTTCGTTTACCCGCGTATCCAGTCCGGCATACTGAAGCAGCAAGGGTGCATTGATCTTTGGAACGTCCTCTTCTGAAGGTTGTCTTCCATAATAAGGTACAGCCGCTTTAAGATCGGGTAGTTTCACGGCCATCATGTTCGAGATATAACCTCCGAAACAGAATCCAACCACCCCTATTTTCCCGTTGCACTTTTCATGATCTTGTAAATACCTGAATGCTGCCATAAAATCTTCCAGCATCTCATCACGGTCGCGTTGCCTTTGCATCGCCCTGCCGTCGTCATCATTTCCAGGATAACCACCCAGAGGGGACAGTGCATCCGGAGCAATACTAATAAAACCTTCCAGGGCTGCTCTGCGACCTACATCTTCTATATAGGGATTAAGGCCCCTGTTCTCGTGTACTACTACTATTCCCGGTAATTTTGTAGAGTGCTCAGCCTGATAACTCAATAATCCTCTGATCTCGCCACCTCCTTGTGGAGAATTGTAAGTAACATAATCTGAAATTAATCGCGGATCATCCGGTTTTACAAGTAAGGTATTAACATAGTCGGGCATCACAAAACTCAACAGCGATGGAACCGTAATTCCTCCAATCGCATACAGAGACAGCTTTTCGATAAATTGTCTGCGCTCCAGTTTATTATGGGCATAATCATCATAAAGATCGAATACTTCTTGAGAGATATCCTCTTTCCTGAGCTTTTTCATTACAGTATTATTTAAGTTTATCTATAACACGCTGGGTTATATCGGTAGAAGCTTCAGCATAAAGCACTATACCCGCGCTGGAATCCAGTACAATCTTAAATCCCGAGGCTTTGGCAACATCGGCAATGGCGGTGTTCGCTTTATTGTATATAGGCTGATACAGGCTGTTTTCCTTATCCTTGATCTTCTTTACTGAACTTGTCTCGAGATCCCTTAATTGTTGTTCCTCCTTTCCAAGAGTGGCTTCCACTTCTTTCTGCTGGGCAACGGTATAACCCCCACTGCTTGCCTTTTGTTGTGCCTGAGCAAGTTTGGTTTGAAACGCATTTACCTTTGAATCGTACTCTTGGTTGAGCACCTGTCGAAACTGATCTAGTTGTTGCTGTGCAACCTTTGTTTCAGGCATGGAATTAATAACCACCAGGGAGTTTACATAGGCTACTTCCTGACTTGCACCCTGAAAGGCTGCAAATAGTACTATTAAAGCGGTTAGAGCAAATTTTTTATAGAGATTCATAACGTATAAATTGATTAGAGGGATATAAGTTATTCAATTATTACCAAATAGTCTGCTACTCCTATAAATAATTATTATTGTTAACACCTCAACCTGAAAGAATAACACTCACAAATATGGTTTTTATAACTTAGTATTATATGGAATGGATTCGATATTTCATTTTTCTGGAGGCTTTAATAGCCATGTTTCTTGCAGGAGGCTTGTTTTTTAAGGAAGCTAATTTAAAAAGTCGAACCATATCGCTATTAATGGCAATGTTCGGGGTTCATATGCTCATCTTCGTCTATGGCTCGAGTGAACTTACTAATTTGTATCCCGTATTTAAAAGCTGGTTTTATTATGAGATCGGTTTTTTATTTGGTCCGGTACTTTTTATACATCTGCAGGCCTTTCTGTCGGGTAAGGACAAATTGAAATGGCACGATCTTTTACACCTGTTGCCTATAGTCGCTTATTGGTTGTTTTACGGGGATGTACTTTTTATTCCTTCGGAAGAGAGGGTGGCTTATGTTCAGGCTAATTTTCTCACCCGGACCATGACCTGGAATTATACGCTCGCTATTCAGATGTGTGTCTACGGACTGGCAAATCTTGTCCTAGTCGTTAAAAACCGACATTCTCTTGAGAAACGAAAATTTATTTATGCCGTAATACTGGTAATATTCTATCTTATCGCTACCGCTGTAATTACATGGCTTACGTGGTTTGCCGATGGTTGGAGGGATTTCGCTATTTACTATTTACTCATTAGTTTGCTCATGTTCGCCGTGGGTTATGTGATCTATTTCGATCCACAGTTCTACAAAGCATTTCGGAAGAAATATTTCAGCTCCTCCCTCGATGAATCTAAAATGATCACAATTAGCGAGAAGATCGAAAAAGCGTTTAATCAGGACAGGATCTTTCTCAAGAACAATCTTAGTATTAGAATGCTGGGCAGAGAACTAGACGAAAAACCATATCATGTATCACAGACCTTTTCAGAAAAGATACGGATCAATTTTAACGACTATGTAAATAAACACAGGGTGATCTATGCGAAAGGCCTGTTGAAGGACCCTAATTACCATCAATTTAAAATTGAGGCTATTGCTCAGGAATCCGGCTTTAATAACAAAGTGACCTTTTATAAGGCGTTTACAAAATTTATAAAGGTAACCCCTTCAAAATACCGTAAGGATCATCTGGTTAACCGTAATAATTTGCAACAGAAATAGTAAGATTAATAAGGAAAATCATACTAATTTTTCGTAAATTTCATAGTTAAATTGTTCATTATCAGGGCGGGATATAAATCCGGTCAAACTTCAATTCTATCGCTATGAAAACGCTTCTATCTTACGTTGTAACTTTACTTTTATTCTTTTCCGGAGTTGGTTTAGCGCCTGCAGCCTACGCACAGGTAATCGATTATACAGAGTATAATGGTACTGTGGTAGACGCGATCACCAACGATCCGTTGATCTCTGTAAGTATTAAATTATCTAACAGTAACCTGGGTAGTATAACTAACGATGAGGGTGCATTTTCTATAAAAGTTCCGGACGGTCGGGAGATAGAAGCTGTCGAGTTTTCATTGCTGGGCTATGAGTCTTTGTCGCTTCCCATTTCTCAACTCACCACCGGTAAAAATCGAATCAGGCTTACACCTAGAGTCACAGAATTAACGCAGATCAATATTGCAACCTTTAAAAGTGCTGAGGCGCTGGTGAAGGCTGTATTTGCAAAAAAAGCCGAGAATAACATGAAACAATCGGCTGTAATGACCGCCTTTTACAGGGAAACTATAAAAAAGCGTAACAGGAACGTGTCTCTTACGGAGGCAGTGGTAAATGTATACAAGCAACCGTACACCTCTGCCGAAAAAGACATGGTAGGTCTTCATAAGGCCAGGAAAAGTACAGATTATCGCCGGTTGGATACCGTCGCCCTGAAATTGCAGGGAGGCCCGTTTTCCACCTTGTACCTCGATATCATGAAATACCCGGAGTACATTTTTACACCTTCTACCTTAGATGAGTATCAATTTAGTTTCGGACCTCCTTCCACGGTAAATAATAAGGCCGTATATGTAGTAAATTTCAAACAAAAGGAGTTCGTAGATGTTCCCCGATATTACGGCAGCCTCTTTATAGATTCTGAAACGCTGGCACTTAGCAGCGCAATTTACAGTCTCAATCTCACCGGGTTTGAGAAAGATGCCAACACAATGTTTGTTAAAAAGAAACCTCGGGATATCGATGTAACGCCACTTAGCGCATCTTATCGCGTAGATTACCGTGAAAAGGACGGACAGTGGTACTATGGTTATGGAAGTGTAGACCTTTCGTTTAAGGTAAAGAAGAGGCATAGGTTGTTCAATTCTGTGTACACCTTATCCAGTGAAATGGCGGTCACCGATTGGGAGGCTAATACCACTGGGGCGCGACTAAAAGGGAAGGACCGACTTAAACCTACGGTTATCATGACCGATGCCGTTTCCGGTTTCAGCGACCCGGACTTCTGGGGACCCTACAATGTGATAGAACCGGAGAAGTCGATAGAATCTGCCATCAATAAGATACAGCGCAAATTAAGACGAGATAACAGTTAACCTTTATATCGCCAGGTTACTCGTTTTTCTCTTCTATTATAATAGCCGGGATATCTAGCTCTCTGAACATTCGGTTATATTCGGCCATTTCTGTGTTGATAATAGCGTTCCGTTCCTGCTCGTAGGTTTTCCAATCTTCCTTCAGATCTGCCAGTCTTTGCCTGGATCCTCGTGTAACATTTGGCATTGGGCCTTCAATAAAACTCTTCAGAAATAAAAGCTCCGAATTAAGCTTGTTATTGTAATTGATCACATCCTGAAAGGTTTTTTGCTTGGCCTGAATAAGATTCTCCTCCCAGGAGGTGATCCTCTTATGCAGTGAATCTCCTTTGGTAAGGAGGTCTTTTGCCTTGTCGTTATGTTTTAGCAATTTAGCATAGGATTTAAGCTGATTTCCCGCCGAACGCATCGAATTCACAGATTCGTGTATATCCTTTACCATCGCTTCGATCTCCACCAACATACGCTGCTGCTCGTTGAAATCGGCTTGTGTTGCATCGATGTTCGGATCGGCAGTTATAGTTACTGTTGTTTCTGAAGCCGCATCGCCTTGCTTGAGCCTGAGAGTATAACTGCCGGGACCAACATGCGACCCGGATAGGTTTCCGAAGACAAATACCTCCGAAACCGCCGGAAGGGATTCTCTTCTAAAATTCCAGTAGTATCTATTAAAGCCCGCCTTAGCCGGAAGTACGGCCGGAGTAGGAGGTCCGCCTGGCCATGATTTAAAATCTTCGTCCTTTTCACTACTGATCGTTCGAATCACTTTGCCATTTTGCAGCACCTCAAGAGAAACAGGAATAGAGTCTACTACCTCCTTGATATAGTAATCGAATATAACGCCCGAAGGTGGATTATGCCCAATGGTAGGATTGTTACTCTGCCCTCCGAAGAATAAAGGCGTATCCCTGGGCTTGAAGATCTTTAAGGCATCTGTATTATTTTGCTTATTCTGAATAGCTCCCAGGTCGTCCAGGATCCAGAAAGAGCGTCCCGCAGTTGCAGCCACCAGATCATTATTATGGATTACCAGGTCGTTGATGGGTACTATCGGTAAATTAAGCTGAAAAGCCTGCCAGTCGCGACCATCATTCCAGGAAATATAGAGTCCTGTTTCGGTACCGGCATAAAGCAGTCCTTTACTTTTGGGGTCTTCTCTTACCACACGAACGAAAGTATGCTCTCCTTTGATACCATTAGTGATCGCGGTCCAGCTGGTACCGTAATCGTTGGTTTTATAGATATAAGGTTTCAGATCCATGGATTTATACCGCATTACCGTAATATAAGCAGTGGCAGGATCATGAGGGGAGACCTCAATACTATTAATTATTCCTTCTCTTAGGCCCTTAGGAGTTACGTTGCTCCATGTGGCTCCGCCATTACGGGTAAACTGTACAAGGCCGTCATCGGTACCGGCATATAACACACCCTTTTCATGGGGGGACTCCACCAGCGACATGATGGTATTGTAGTTTTCACCACCCGCGGCTTCATTGGTATAGGGACCACCTCCCGGCCCGTGTTTGTCCTTTTCATTTCTTGTGAGGTCCGGACTCACTGCCTCCCAACTCAATCCACCATCTGTTGTCTTAAAAACCCTGTTGCCGGCATGGTAAATAGTATTACGATCGTGAGGAGAACTAATAATGGGAGCATTCCAATTAAATCGGTATTTCGCCTCACTAGGTGGTTTACTCAAGCCTTGTTCCGGGTACTCGTTAATGGCTTTACCAATACCCGTTTCCTTCATCCATCGCTCTATGATCCCCTGGTAGCAACCTCCATATACTTCTACCGGATTATCCGGATCGAAGGCAAGAAAGGCGCTTTCACAGCCCGCAACCGAGTACCAGTCCTTCCAGTCTATACCTCCGTTTCGTGTTCGGCTGGCAATGGCTATGGCCGAATTATCCTGCTGTCCCCCATACACATTGTATGGAAACAGATTGTCTGTGATCACACGATAAAATTGAGCCGTGGGCTGATTTTGTTGAGTACTCCATGATTCTCCACCATTATTGGAAACATTCGCACCACCATCGTTAGAATTGATCATGATCTTATTATTGTGTGGATGGATCCACAAATGGTGATTATCACCATGTGGAGTGGGTAGGGGAGTAAACGACTTCCCTCCATCTATCGATTTCATTACAGGTGCGTTTAGTACATAAACTATGTTTTCGTTTTGGGTATCGGCGAAGATCTCCATATAATACCAGGATCGTGCTATATTTATTCGGTCCTTGTTGATCTGCTTCCATGATTTCCCTGCATTATCACTGCGGTAAACACCTCCTTTTTCTCCTTCTGCCTCGATCACCGCAAACACCCTGTCCGAATTGGCCCTGGAAACAGAGATTCCAGACTTTCCAAATTCCTCTGGCAGTCCCGACTTCATAGGTTCCCAGGTGGTCCCCCCATCGGTAGATTTGTGTAACCCCGACGATTTTCCTCCACTTTCCATCGTCCAGGGATAGCGTCTGTGCTGCCACATGGCCGCATATAATATCAAAGGATTGTTCATATCCATGGATAGGGAAGAGGCCCCGGTATTTTCATCTACATATAACACCTTTTCCCAACTACTACCTCCGTCTGTCGATCTGTAAACTCCACGGTCCGGAGAGGGGCCATATTGCGCACCCTGGGCAGCAATAAAGATGATCTCCGGATTAGTGGGATGAATGATCACATCGGAAATATGGCGCGTATGGTCCAGGCCGATATGGGTCCATGTTTTCCCTGCGTCTGTAGATTTGTACACCCCGTCTCCCATAGAGGTCATTACACCCCTGGCCGCATGTTCGCCCATGCCAACCACTACGATATTCGGATTACTTTCCGAAACGGCGATAGCTCCAACAGTTCCGGTTTTAAAGAATCCGTCCGATATATTTTTCCAACTTATACCGTCGTCTGTACTTTTGTATACACCACCACCGGTGCCACCCATATACCATACTCCGTCTTGTTTCACCACGCCACTTGAGGCCACACTCCTACCACCTCGAAAGGGCCCGATATTGCGCCATTTCAGATTGTGAAATTCTTTTTCGGCCGTTGGCGGGCTGTCATCTTTTTTTTGCTGAGAATGTAATTGGTAGGTAAATAAAAGGATGGTTGCAAGCAGTAATTGGATAGTTTTCATGAAATGGTTTTAATTTCTCATAAAGCTACGGAATTTCACAAAAAAAATACGGCCCCTTGAGGAGGCCGTATTTTTAATTATTAATATCCCGAATCTATTTGCCAATTAAGTGCAGTTCGGTAAAGTTCTTATCAACTTCCAATGAAGTATTTCCGTTAACTTTTAATTTGGAAAGCGATGTCTCCTGGTTGTCAACTTCAATGGTCTTAATCTCGAAGGGCAATCTTTTTAGATCCAGCTTAAACTTCGTGTAGGGTGTTACGTAACTTCCTTCCTTATGCTGCTGTATGATAAGCTGGTTCTTATGTCCGGTAAGTTTGAAAGTTCGATAACTAAACCGACCTTTTTTATAATCATAACCGTCGTTAGCGTCTTCGTATAAGACAGATTTTTCCTTACCTTCTTTATAATAAACTTCCAGTTCTACTTCTTCGATCTCTTTTTCACCTACATACTGCTGTACCGGGTATTTAGGGATTATTGCTCCTTCTTTTACAAATAATGGAATGGAATCAATGTCGGCGTCAACCCAAACTTCCTTACCTCCTTGAACCACATCATGAGTCCAGTAGTTATACCATTTACCCCTTGGGATATACATTCTGCGTCCCTTGGAATTGGGTTCCAGGATTGGGCAAACCAGGATCTGTTTCCCAAACATGAACTCATCGGTGCGATAATAAGTTTGATGGTCTTTCTGGTCGAAGAGCACTAACGGCTGCACCATAGGTGTGCCCTCTTCTACATATTGATAGAAGGCTGTATATAGATAAGGCAGCATTTTATAACGCAATTCGATGAACTTCCTAACTATGTTGGTTACATTCTCATCGAACGCCCAGGGCTCCTGATCACCGTGATCACCGGAAGAGTGGGTACGGCAGAAAGGATGAAAGATCCCTAATTGTATCCATCGCACAAAGAGCTCACCGGTTGGTTGTTCGGCGAAACCTCCTATATCGGTTCCAATAAAGGACATCCCCGAGATCGCCATACGCTGCACCTGCTGATTGGCGATCCATAAATGCTCCCAGCTGGCCACGTTATCACCTGTCCATGAAGAACTGTATCGTTGAGTTCCCGCATATGCAGCTCTTGTGATTATAAAAGGTCGTTTCGGGTAAACAAATTGCTTTACTCCCTCATAGGTAGCTTTTGCCATCTGCATTCCATAGATATTATGCGCTTTGCTATGGCTACATGGGTTGCCGTCGTAATTATGTCGAACATCTAATGGGAAAGTTTTGGTAGGTACCTCCATAACAGCAGGTTCGTTCATGTCGTTCCATACGCCTTTCACTCCAATATCTTCTATGAGTTCTTTGTAAAGACCACTCCACCAGGTACGTACTTCAGGATTCGTAAAATCGGGGAAATTACACTCTCCCGGCCATACTTTTCCTCTCATCAGAGGGCCATCGGCCCTTTTACAGAAATAATCCTTTTCGAGTGCTTCTCTGTATATGTCGTAATCCTTATCGATCTTGATTCCCGGGTCGATAATGGCGACGGTTTGAAACCCTTGTTCGGTGAGATCGTCTACCATACCCTTGGGATCCGGAAAATATTCCTTATTCCATGTAAAACAGCGGAAATCGTCCATATAATCAATATCCAGGTAAATAGCATCACAAGGTATTTTCAGGTCGCGGAATTTTTGTGCGATCTCGCGAACGTTGCTCTCAGGATAATAACTCCACTTACTCTGGTGATATCCAAGGGCCCATAATGGCGGGAGTTCGGGTTTACCGGTAAGGTCTGTGTAGTTGGTGACGACCTGATTCATTTCAGGGCCGTATATAAAGTAATAGCTCATTTCACCGCCCTGAGCCCAGTAACTCATAACGCTTCGGCGTTCATCTCCAAAATCGAAAAAAGTACGGAAGGTGTTATCAAAAAAGATCCCATACGAGATATCACTGTGAAGACCAATGTAGAAAGGAATGGCTTTATACAGTGGATCCTGATCCTTTCCGAAGGCATATTGATCGGTCACCCAGTTTTCTACACGCTTTCCTTTCAGGTTGAAATGCATAGGTTTGTCTCCAAGCCCATAGTAGCATTCCATCTTTTGTTCGGCTTTACTCATCTTTACGATATCACTACCATGCTCATAGCTGTACTCCCAGTGAAATCCGGCTTCATCCTGATTTATAAGCTTCCCGTCTATATCGTAAATGGTCTTCTGCAGGTTGGCTTTGTTGAGGTGTAGCTGGAGTTTGGATGTTTTTATGATGTAGCGGTCTTTTTCTTCCGAATATTCCAGATGATTATATCCGCGTACGGCATCTTCGGAGATCGCATACGAAAAATCCTTTGGAAAACTTCCGTTAGGCGCATATCTAAATCTTAGTACACTATCTCTTACAACAGTAATTTGTAAGAGCACGTCATTTTCGGTGGTTATGAGGAATTTATCTTTTTCTTTTACGAAACTATTTATGGCAGAGGGAAACTGGTTCCCTTTTTGTTCTAATTCGGTGTTTACAATCATATAGTTAAACTAATTTTGATGTATTACAAATGAAAATAATTCTACTGAGAATCGATACCGGACGGCTTGGCATTTTAAAAAAGTAATTAACAAACGAAAACGTTTTCATTAACTTTTTTTGGCCGATTTAAACTTTTTAAGGACCATAACGCCCAGTGGAGGCAGATCGAGTACTACAGACTGAGCCCTGTGTTGCCACTCTACAGCTTCGGAAGTATATTGTTTTGCGATCTTATAACCGCTTCCTCCAAACTCCGGAGCATCACTATTGAAAATTAGTTTATAGCTACCAGAGGCTGGCAAACCAATGCGGTATTCTTCCCTGGGAACGGGTGTCATGTTGGCTATCAGAACGAGATCATCTTTCTCATTCTCGCCTTTCCGTACATAGGCCAAAACCGAATTTTCTGAATCGTTATAATCTATCCATTCGAAACCTTCGCTTACAAATTGCTTTTCGTGTAAGGCCGGCTCATTTTGGTACAGATTATTTACTTCAGCAACTAATTTCTGAATCCCCTTATGATAGTCGTATTCCAGTAAGTGCCAGTCCAGGCTTTGTTGAAAGTTCCATTCATCACTCTGTCCAAATTCACCTCCCATAAAAAGCAACTTACTCCCCGGATGCGTGTACATATAGCTATACAACAGCCTGAGATTGGCAAACCGCTGCCATTCATCGCCAGGCATACGCCCTAAGATCGATTGCTTGCCGTAAACAACTTCATCGTGACTTAAGGGAAGCATGAAGTTCTCTGTAAAGGCATAGGTCATGCTAAAGGTGATATCGTTCTGGTGGTGTTTTCGGTAAATGGGTTCTTTTTTAAAATATTCAAGGGTATCGTGCATCCAGCCCATCATCCATTTCATTCCGAAGCCCAGTCCGCCCAGATAGGTAGGTTTGGAAACCATAGGGAAGGAGGTGGATTCTTCGGCTATGGTTTGTACCCCATCAAAACTTCCGTAGATCTCTTCATTCAATTCTTTAAAGAACGAAATGGCATCCAGGTTCTCCCTGCCGCCAAATTGATTAGGTTCCCATTCTCCGTCTTCCCTAGAATAATCCAGATATAGCATACTCGCAACTGCATCTACCCTTAGTCCGTCGGCGTGATAGCGGTCTAACCAGAAAACCGCGTTACTAATAAGGAAGGCACGAACTTCGTTCCTGCCATAATTGAATATTAAACTCTTCCAGTCGGGGTGATACCCCTTTCGCCGGTCAGGATGTTCGTACAAATGTGATCCGTCAAAGTTTCCAAGTCCGTGCGCATCTTCCGGAAAATGAGAAGGTACCCAGTCCAGGATCACGCCAATATCGTTTTTGTGTAATTCGTCTACCAGGAACATAAAATCTTCCGGATAGCCAAATCGTGAAGTGGGTGCAAAGTAACCCGTAAGCTGGTATCCCCAGGAAGGATCGTAGGGATATTCCATAATAGGCATGAACTCTACATGAGTAAAATTCATTTTCTTCACATAGGCTGTTAGTTCACTGGCGAGCTCCAGGTAGCTAAGGGGCCGATTCTCTTCGGCTTTGTGCATCCAGGATCCCAGGTGAACTTCGTAAACAGAAAAAGGCTTATCCAGGCGATTTATATCCTTTCGCTTTTTCATCCAATTCTTGTCCTTCCATGTATAGGTAGTGTCCCAGACAATGGAGGCCGTGTTTGGAGGATGTTCACATCGCGCTGCAAAGGGATCTGCTTTTTCGGTTTTAATATCGCCGTGATGAGAGTGGATCTTATACTTATATTTTGCGCCTTTTTCCACGTTGGGAATAAATCCTTCCCAAATCCCAGACGAGTCCCATCTAATGTTAAGCGGATGTTCGCCCTCTATCCAAAAATTAAAATCACCAATTACAGATACTGCTTTCGCCGATGGAGCCCAAACGGCAAAATACACTCCTTTTTTTCCATCTATTTCGGTAAGATGGGCCCCTAGTTTCTCGTAAAGCCTAAAGTGCTTTCCTGCCTTGAAGAGATCGATATCGAAATCGGTAAATAAACTATGCGGAATTACGTTGCTCATAAATTTTGTTCTTCGTTCATAATAGAGGCAATACCCTCCAGTGGAATGATAGCCCAAAGCGGACGCGCATTCATTTCGTAGCCTAGCTCATATACTGCCTTTTCCAGCATGGCGTATTTCAGCATAAAAATTCGTTCCTGATTATAGCCGATATTAAGATTTGCCTCCTGAACCATTTTTGTATAGGTCTCCAGGAATACGCCAATAAAGTAGCGATATAGACATTCCCCAGCGTGATATAACGCATCCTGTTGAAAAGGATATTTGTCGCCATTATTGAATATAGTTGCGTACACCGCATAATGGAAGGAGCGGAACATACCGGCAATATCCTTTAAAGGGGGTTGTTTTACTACCCTATCGCGGATGGTGCTTTCCGGTTCTCCCTCAAAATCGAGAATATAGAAATCGTCGTCGGTTACAAGAACCTGTCCCAGGTGATAATCACCATGAACCCTAATTCTTTCACCCTTCATTTTCGTCCAGTCGTAAGCCAGGAACCGCTTACGGATCTTATTTTTCTGCTCCAGGAACTGATTTGCCAGTCTTAAGGTGTCGTCCTTCAGTTTATGCAGGTTATTTTCCACGGTATTCAGCCTATTCTGAAACTGGTACAGAAGTCGGTTTTTCAGCCATACTTCGTAGTCCATATTGAAACGTTGAGGTGTAAAATTGGTATCCTCGAATTCCGAACCGAGTACGATGTGCATTTCTGCGGTACGTTGAGCAAGTTTCTGTAACTTCTGAAATATATCCAGTCCTGCCCAATCTATGATCTCGTGTGGCACATCTTTTATAGGTAAGCGAGTGAACAGCTCGGTATGTGGCAACGACTCTATGTTAATATTCTTTTTGCTTAGGTTATCAAATATCGTATCAAGTTTGTTCAGCATATATTCCCATGCGTCACCCTGATTCTCAACCATTTCCTGCATCAAGGCAATGGTAATCATCAGATTATCCGTGTCTATGATATTTAAACTGCCTAAATAGGCCGGGGTATTTTTAAATCCTTTTTTATCTGAAAGGAAAAGCGACATCTCATAATCGGGGTTCTTGTTTGCATATATCCTTCTGAAGAATTTGATAACACAATTATCGTTTATGATCACCGAGGTGTTACTTTGTTCCATTCCCATATTCCGGGAGGACTTGTATTCGGTCTCTGTAAGACGTTCCCCCTTGTGATATTGCACTCTTGTGGAGTCGTTAGGCCGGGCGTTCAGGATGCGTTCGAAAACTACTTTACGAAAGGCATCCAGGTTAATGGCATCTATTATAAATCCTTCGGTTCCCTGTATGCTTATAGGGAGTATTTTGTCGTTTTTGGCGTAGTCTTCGTCGGTTACAAAGGCAATTGGAATGAAGTAATGTTGATAGAACGCCTCCACGAAATTGACTTCCAGGATGAGGCCGTAGTACATTTCTTCATCTTTCTGAATTCTGAAATATTCGGTGAGTTCGATGTACTTAAGTTTACTGGACTTGCCACCGTACCATCGCTGTTTCTGAATATAATCTTCCAGCACTTCCGAAAGGAACATTTGGACAAAATCTGTGTTATCCATTAATTCCTCCCAGGAATCGTCGAAATTCGATGGTTTCTTAGCCTTGGATGTTTCCAGCTTAGCCATTACTTTTTAATTTTAAATAAATGAAACGGCAGTGCAGGATGTAATTCTACAAAATTCCATTCCTTATCCCAGATATAACTGCTTCCTGTTATCTGGTCTGTTACGTTAACCTGCTGTCCTTCGTGTATCCCCAGATCGCTCATGGGGAGTTGGATCCAGCCTTTCTGACCGTAATACGGATCGAGATTAACGATCATGATCGTTTCGTTTTCACGATCGTCACTATATTTATAATACGCCAGTAACTGGTCATTCTCTACAGCCAGGAATTTTATATTGTTAGTTTGCTGAAGGGATGCTTGCTCTTTCCGTATTTTATTGATCTTCGAAATCAAAGTGGTGAGCTTGTTTTCTTTCTTCCAGTCCCAGTGCCGAAGTTGAAATTTTTCCGAATCCAGATATTCTTCCTTTCCCGGCAAGGCATCACTAACCATTTGTTCAAATACAGGACCGTAAATACCTGTATTAGAGCTAAGTGTGGCAGCTAAAAAGTATCGTTGCAGATGAATTGCCTCATTACCTCCCTGTAAAGACCAGGGATTGATGTCCGGAGTATTAGGCCAAAAATTCGGACGGAAAAAATAGCGTTGATCGGTTTTGGTAAGTTCTTCCATATACTCGATCAATTCCTGTTTCGTATTTCGCCATGTGAAATACGTATAAGACTGTGTAAAGCCCTGCTTTGCCAATTGATGCATCACCTTCGGGCGTGTAAAAGCTTCAGAAAGAAAGAGCACATCGGGATGTTTTTTCTTCACTTCGCCAATAAGCCAGCCCCAAAAATAAAAAGGTTTGGTGTGAGGATTATCTACCCGGAAGACCTTTATTCCGCAGGTCTCTACCCAATACAGGGCAGTTTCGAGCATTTCCTTCCAAAGGTTCTTCCAGTCCTTGCTCTCAAAGTAGATTGGAAGTATATCCTGGTATTTCTTCGGTGGGTTCTCGGCATATTGTACCGTACCATCAGGCCTCCATTTAAACCATTCGGGATGTTCTTTAACCCAGGGGTGATCTGGAGCAGCCTGTAATGCAAAGTCCATAGCGATCTCTATCCCATGTTTTTCGGCCAATTTGACCAGGGCTTTAAAATCTGCCAGCGAACCGAGCTCTGGATGAATGTCCTTATGACCACCTTTTTCCGATCCAATACCCCAGGTGGAGCCTACATCGTCATTATTGGCTTTTGTTGTATTATTCTTACCCTTTCGGTTTACTTCGCCTATGGGATGGATAGGAGGGAAGTAAAGTGTATCGAAGCCCATATTCGCTACTCTCGGTAAAAGTTGTTCGCAATCCTTGAAAGTCCCATGCCGACCTTCTTCCTGGGAAGCCGAGCGAGGGAAGAATTCGTACCAGGTACTAAAGCGCGCCTTTAATCTGTCTACGTAGGTAGAGTATTCGTCACTTTCACTTAAGATCCCTTTTGCGGGATATTTGGTGAGGAGTTGGTGAAGTTTGTGCGACATAGCCATTTCTACGGCTTTCGGATAGGCTCCGGGATGCCTGAATGAAGCCACACAATCTTTAAGGAATGTAGCCTCAGTTGCCGCGGCATCTTTCATAATACTTTCCAGATAGAGCGCTCCTTCAAGAAGTTCGGAGGTAACTGTTTGTCCATCTTCCAGTTTACGGGTAATCCCATGTTGCCAATTGAGGCCGTGATCAACCCAGGCTTCGATCTTGTATTTGTACACGCCTTGCTTTGAAACTGTGAACGCAGCAGACCAACTATCATTAACATTGGGTTGCATGCGTACCTCTTTCCATTTATTCTCCTTTGCATGCTTATATCGAACCGAAGCGGCTATGATGTCATGTCCGTCCGCAAAGATATCTGCTGTCACCGGAACTGTTTCGTTTACAACAGATTTCACGGGATATTCTCCATTATTGATAAGTGGAGTGATATTTTCGATAATAACCCTGGATTGGCTATACATATTTCGTTGATTTTTCAGGCCGTAAAGGTATGAAACATAGGCTATTTTAGCTTTGGACTAGGGTAAAACTTACTACAACGTTAGAGTAGTAACAGTTCACGCAACTTGTGTAGCCTATGCCTGCACTTTCATCATTTTAATGATCTTATATCGGCTATTCTTTAATGATCTTTTTAGTAATATTTCCTTCGGAAGAGGATACTTTCATATAATAGATCCCCGAGGCGAACTGCGACAAATCCACACGTAGCGTTCCCTGGTTATCGCTTTGGTCCTGCCATAACATTTTTCCGAAGTTATCAAAAATTGAAATCTCAACTTCCGAAAGATCTGCAGGTAGTTTTACATTTAATGTATCATAGACCGGATTTGGGTAGACCTTAATACCTTCAATGGCGTTGGCCCCAATTGCCAATATAACCCCTTTTGTCTTGAACCACGAAAAGGCATCACTAATGTTGGCGGCCGTAACGATATCTGCTACCAGGTCTCCATCAATATCTGCCGAAGTTATGGCAAAGGCCCCATTACTATAAGTAGGGTCACTACTTATCACTGCTCCGGTAAACACACCACTGCCATCATTTTCATACCAGGCAAAAGCATCGCCGGTGATGGCTGCTGTGATAATATCCATATCTCCGTCTTGTTCCAGGTCTACCAATGATAATCCACGCGGACCAATAGAAAAGCTACTCGTATTATCGATAATATGAGTTGTAAAATTCTCACTACCGTCATTTTCGTACCATAAGAACTGATCTGCATTATTACTACCGGCCGCTATATCCATATCGCCATCACCATCCAGATCTGCCACGTCTACTGCGGTAGCACCATTGGCATTTACCGAATCATCTATGGTATGTGGGGTGAACACTCCGTTTCCGTCATTTTCATACCAGGAAAAGGTATCGCCGGCAAAAGCCGCCACCACTATGTCCGGGTAGGTATCCTCATTTACATCGGCTACTTTTGCCACTCTCACTCCGTTAGTACGGTTATCACCTACACTTAATACATTAAGAATTAAGAAATTTTCGTTTCCATCGTTAGCATAGACAACCAGGGCGTCGCCTGCATTGGCTCCCCCAACTATATCCATATCACCATCATCGTCGAAATCTGCTGCTCCTATGCTATATGCTTCGTTGGCAAAAGACGAATTGTCTATAACATGAGGTGTAAAAAGACCGCTGCCATCGTTTTCATACCATAGGTATGCATCGGCATTGGAGGAGGTAGCCAGAATATCCAGATCACCGTCCTCGTCGAGATCGAAGCTGGTTGCAAAACGCGCTCCATCGGCTGTGGCGCCATTATCGATGGTGCTTCTGGTGAAATTTCCATTGCCGTCATTTCTATATATTGAGAAATAGTCCGATTGGTACGCACCTCCTATTACATCTATATCGCCATCGCCGTCGAAATCGCCTGTAGTAACTGTGTTTGCGGCGTTAGCGGTAGGTTCGGCATTGTCTATAATATTTGGGCTGAATGTTATTTGGGCGAGTAGGAAAGATGAGGATAGAAAAAGGGTAACTAAGGTGGTTAGATATTTCATCAAAGGATTTTTTTTGGTTTTTATAAATATAATTCAAAAAAACCCATAAAAAAAGCGGCTCGCAATGCGGCCGCCTTAACTTTAAACTGTTAGGAGTAATTCGTATTAATGATCGTCGCTGGTTTCGATGGCGATAACCGACTTAGCCGCCGGTACAACCCCCGTGTCATTGAAATCGAGGCTTGCGGAGTTCGACATAAGGATCACAGAGAAATGTTCGGTGTTGGTGAAATCATTTTCGGCTATGATCACTTCCTTTAAAGTTTTGATTTTTGAGATCTCTGACGGAAGTTCCCCGGATAATTTATTATCAAAAACGTTGAAAACCTCTAAATTTTTCAAATTTTTAAGCGATCCGGGTAACGATCCCGTCAAGAAGTTACTACTTAGGTGTAATTGTTTAAGATTATTAAGTGCTCCAAGCGACTCGGGAACATTGCCGGTAAGGGCGTTGCCGTTAAAGGCCAGCATTTCCAGTTTGCTTAAATTACCTAGCGAGGCAGGTAAAGTGCCTGAGATCCGATTGAAGGATAACTCTAAGATCCTTAGGTTTTTAAGTTCACCTATCGATTCGGGTAGAGTACCACTAATATTGTTGAATAATAAGGAAAGACCGGTAACAGTGTTATTTTCCACTGTAACACCCTGCCAGTCGGCTACGGGTGCGGTAATATCCCATGATTGGTTCCAGTTTTTTCCGTTAGTTGAATGATAAAACTCAAGTAGAGCTTGTCTTTCTGCTGGGGCAACCTGTGCGCTAAGAACTACTGTGAGTAGAAGCATAAGCAAGGTAGAAATAGACTTTTTCATTGGTTGAGGTTCAGATTTTACTTACAATAATGTGTAAATAAAGTCATATTCTCGCTAACAGACAAAAAAAATCGATGAAATGCACTATTTATTTTTACAATTGTAGGATTTTTTGTAGGAAATCTATTTTTACCTCATGCTCGCCTTCAAAGGAACGTACATCCATTCTACTCCCGAACAAGCTTGAGCCTTTTTTTATTTCTTCGGAAAGACGGGTGGGAGTGATATAAGGATCCTGGTCACCATGCACAAATAATACTTTGGTAGATGCGTCCATATAGTTGAAATCATCCGGTTTTAACTCCTTCGGAATTCCACCCGAATGCAATACCAGTTGCTTACATTGAATTTTCCTACTCGCGATCCATCGTGTAGCTATCGAAACACCTTGTGAATATCCAAGAATAAAAAGGGAAGAGGGATTGGTGATATTTTCAGCTTCCCAGACCGCATCCACATAGGTCAGAACATTTTTCGTCTCGGCCAGAGTATCCTCTCGTGTAAGCCATGAGGCTCCAACATGTTTGGAATCGGTATTCAGGTAGTATTTAGAAGGTGCCTGGGGGGCGATAATGTAATTGGTTTCCGGATCAAGAGTGGAAAAAAACCTGGCAAAATAACGACTTAAATGGCCCATGCCATGAAATACCATCCACACATTCAAGGTTTTATGATCATAATTATTAAGCGTGGAATAGGAGGCTGATGCCTTATAAGTTACCCTTTTTTCTAAGGCCATTCTTCAGTTCGTTTTGTATTTTTACAAATGTAAACGAATCCTATGAACAACTCAAAAGAAGAAATACTTGCGGCATGCGCGGCCATGTGTAAAAACACCTTAATAGAAACCCTGGGTATCGAATTCATCGATGTTACCGATGAGACGGTGGTAGCACGTATGCCGGTAAATTCAACTGTTCATCAGCCCGACGGGGTCTTACACGGCGGTGCTTCCGTCGCCCTGGCTGAAAGCGTGGGCAGCATGGCTTCTTTATTGTTCATGAAAGGTAAGGAAGTAAGCATACGCGGTATTGAGATATCGGCCAATCACGTAAAAAGTGTAAGCGAAGGTTATGTATATGCAAAGGCGAAAATCCTACATAAGGGGAGAACTATCCAATTATGGTCAATTCCGATAGTAAACGAAAAGGATGAATTGATCTCTATGGTGAAACTTACAACCATCACCCTGAAAAAGTAACCGGATGAGAGCAGATCCTTTGCTTAGAACATTGGAACAACATTATAGACAACAGTTGCCCTTCGTTATCTATGCGCTACCCGGTAGTATGATGGTGACAGGTCTTTTTCAGCATACCAAGGAACTATACAGCACAACCACTTTATCGGAAAGAGGATTTGTAATGGCCCCTTTTCACAAATCAGCTTCCTTACATCTTATCCCTGCAAATCGGAGTGAACAAATAAAAGCAGATCTGCACCCTCTCCGAACAGAAGGAGTACCTATAGAGATCGCAGAAGATGAGGATTCGAGAACCAGACATATTGCACTGGTTTCTAAAGCTATTGAAACTCTTACTAATTCAGAATTGAAAAAAGTAGTGGTGAGCCGAAAGCAAGACCTGCCGTTACGAAGTTTCGATATTATTACGATTACTAGTTTACTTTTTTCTGAAAATATGGATGCTTTCAGGTATTTGTGGTTTCATCCAAAAACAGGGCTGTGGTGTGCAGCTACCCCGGAATTACTGCTTTCGGTTGCAGACAAAACATTTAAAACGATGTCCCTGGCAGGAACTCGTTCAAAAGTAAAGCACGGGGATCAACAATGGACAAATAAAGAAATTGAAGAACAAGAACTGGTGACCCAAGCGATACTCCGTGACCTGAAGCCAATTACTACTGCTATCGAAATTTCTGAGACCTATACCAGCTCTGCAGCGACACTGGAACACCTTCGAACCGATATTAGTGGGGTCTTAGCTTCCAGCGTCAATATTAAGAAGGTTGTCGATACATTACACCCCACGCCGGCGGTTTGTGGTAGTCCCGTTAAGGAAGCCCTGGAATTTATCGGATCTTATGAAGGTTATGATCGTGCATTTTACACAGGTTATGTAGGGCCTGTAAATCTGGATTCTTCTACTAGTGATCTGTTTGTAAACCTTCGATGTATGCGTTTATCTAATAAGGTAGCTTCCATTTATACTGGTGGCGGGATCACGGTACTTTCCGATCCTCTTTCAGAATGGAAAGAGACTTGTAATAAACAACGAACCATGTTAAAACTACTAGGGGAGTTTCTTTAAATAATTAAGTGGGCTTCGTACCTTTGCATTAATGAAATTCTCCAGTAAGCGCCTCTCGCAAACCATCACTCAGTTGTGCCTCATAAAGGAGATCGATCATATTGTGATATCTCCTGGATCCAGAAACGCTCCTTTAACGATTGGATTTACAGAACATCCATCCTTTAAATGCTTTAGTATAGTAGACGAGCGCTGTGCGGCATTCTTTGCGCTGGGAGTTGCCCAACAAATTAATAGACCGGTGGCGCTTATCTGTACTTCCGGATCTGCTTTATTAAATTACTATCCTGCTGTAGCAGAAGCTTTTTACAGTGATATTCCATTGGTAGTGATTAGTGCAGACAGGCCGGAAAAGCTGGTTGAAATAGGGGATGGGCAAACTATTCGGCAGGAGAATGTCTATGCCAACCACATCCTTTATAGTGCAAATTGCAAGGAAGGCGATGAATTCCAACTAAAAAATGAGACCGAGATCAACATAGCGCTTAACACTGCTATCGAATTACAGGGTCCGGTTCATATTAATGCGCCCTTCGACGAGCCGTTATACCATAAAACCGATGATCTGCTGGTTAGGCCTCAGCATGTGCCGGCCCGCACGATGGAGTCTGCCGAGCCTGATTTAAAGGAGTTAGCACAAATTTGGAATTCGTCTTCCCAAAAGTTAATATTAACAGGAACTTTACCGCCTTTGTCTATAGATGATCAGGTCACTGCTCAATTGGCGTTAAGAGATGATCTGCTCGTGTTTACCGAAGCTACGTCCAACTGGCACCACCCAAATTTTATCCCTGCTATCGATCAGTTGATAACGGCGCTTAACCCGGAAGAATTCGAAGCCTTACAACCCGAATTGCTTATCACTTTTGGAGGCATGGTGATCTCTAAGCGAATTAAGGCGTATCTAAGAAAATATAAGCCAAAACATCATTGGCATATTAATAAGAAGAAAGCATTCGACACTTATTTTTCGTTAAGCGAGCATCTTAGGATGGATCCTAATACCTTTTTCAGAAAATTGCTACCCTTACTTCAGCCTGCCAACTCCAATTACCAAAATTCCTGGTTGCAGATAAGAAAGTATCGCCTAGAGAAACACACCGAATATCTGGATACCGTAACATATTCGGATCTCAGGGCATATAGCCTGGTTTTTGATACGCTCCCGAGTGGTTGCCAGTTACAACTGGCCAATAGCGCGACGGTTCGGTACGCTCAATTATTCGAACTTAAAAATCAACCAGAAGTTTTTTGTAATCGCGGAACGAGCGGTATTGACGGAAGTACGAGTACGGCCATAGGAGCTGCGGTAGCCTCGGGTAAACAAACAGTTTTTGTAAGTGGTGACCTCAGTTTTTTCTATGACAGTAACGCGCTTTGGAACCAATATATACCTAATGATCTCAGAATAATTGTTATCAATAATTCGGGTGGTGGGATATTTAGGATTTTACCGGGCGCTAAGAGTGCAGCTCATTTTAAAACTTACTTTGAGACCTCGCATAATCTAAACGCCGCTAATTTATGCGAAATGTATGATGTCGAATATGCGGCCGTTTCGGATGAATTAAGCCTGAAGAATGAGTTGTCTACTTTTTATTCTGAATCGCATCGCCCCAGGCTATTGGAGATATTCACACCCCGGGAAGTGAATGATAAGGTGTTGCTAGATTATTTCGAATTTATACGATAACCTTTCCTTCGATAACATACTTTGCCCAGCTCTTAGCCGCGTGCAAGTTGTTAAAGACCCGAAAGGGTTTCCTAACGAAATTCTCTTCCATACTGGCCGTATTATACGAGAACTCGTTATAGGTTACAATGGCGATTCCCTTAAGATTAGGGATCATTTCCAGGTATTTATAATCGTTGGGATCTACCGAATATGCATTTATTCTGTTCGAGATATAAACTACCGGCCGAAAACCAACCGCTTTCGCGACATCGATCAGCACGGACATACCGTTTCGGATAGAGATATTAACGTTCGCTTTTCCTTCCATGATCACTATATGATCATAGATCGAAATTTTTCCAATCTCGGTGTCTAAAACCTTTCTTGGCATTTCCGGAGATCCGGTAACATTATCTGGGGCAATTGTCATCATAAGCAGGGGGGCTAATAATTAAATTTCAGGTTAAATGTAGGAAAATACCACACACATAAAAATATAATTAAGGTCACGGACATATATTTTCGATGAAATACAGTAATGTTTCGACCATCCGTTGATTTCGGTACCGGTTAGATTAATTAATATTCAGTAAAAACAAGATTTTGATAGGTAAGATTACCTTAATTAGCTATGAAGTAATTGTTTTCCCCAGAGATATGCCTCCGATACGTTATCGAATATTTCCATAGGTTTTCTGAAGAAGTTAAGTTCGAGCTCTGCGTTCTTTTTTCCTAATTCGGTTGGAGTAACGATCGCAATACCTTTAAGTGTGGGAACTTTTTCAAGATAGACATAGTCATTAGGATTCACCGAATACGAATTTACCCGGTTGGCGATATATACAAATGGTCTGCTTCCTACATATTTGAGCCCCATCACCAGAATAGAAAATGCGGTTTTATACGATAAGGTAACACCTTCTTTGGCTTCAACGATTACTATATCCGTGTAGAAATAAACGGTTACAAGATCGGTTTTTAATACATGCTCTAGTTCCGCTTCTACGGTTAATTTGTGGGGATCGGCCATTTCCATTTGCACGTGAAATTACGGAATATCTTTAAAAAATCAATAGGATTCATGGCGATTAAATAACTAACTTTGCTGCCATGTTACAACTTGGAGAATACCAGCAACTTAGGATACTGCGAGAAACCGATCCGGGCTTATACCTGGGAAATTCGGAAGGGGATGAAGTATTGCTGCCGCATAAATATAAGCCCGAATCCTTCGAGCTGGGAGACGAATTAAACGTCTTTGTCTACCTGGACCATGAAGAACGTCCTGTGGCTACCACTTTGGAGCCATATGTGCAATTGAATGAATTTGGATACCTACACTGCAGTGATGTGAATAAATTTGGCGCTTTCATGGACTGGGGTCTGGAGAAACAACTCTTTGTTCCCTTTAAAGAACAGGCACGCCCAATGAAACCCGGCAATTGGTATATAGTTCGACTTTACCTGGATGAACAGACCAATAGGTTGACCGGGTCGAGTAAGACCAATAAATTTCTAAGTAATGAGAATCTTACCGTTGCCAAATTTGACGAAGTAGATATACTGGTAACACATCTTACCGATAAAGGTGCGAACGTAATTGTTAACGGGATCCATAAAGGGCTTATTTATTCTGAAGATATATTCGAGGATATACGCACCGGAGATCGTTTGAAGGCCTATGTGAAGAAAATACGCCATGACAATAAGTTGGACATAGTCCTGCAAACTCCGGGTTATAAGAGTATCGAACCAAACGCCAATTATGTGCTGGACGAACTTAAAGCGGCGGGTGGCTTCATTCCTTTACACGATAAATCTGATCCGGAAACGATTAAAAACGAACTTGGCCTAAGTAAGAAAAGTTTTAAGAAAGCCATCGGTAGTTTGTATAAGGACAAACAGATCGTGATAAAAGAAGATGGAATTGAGTTGATCTGATCCCGGATCCTTGATAATTTATCCAATTAATCTTTGGTGTTTTGTATTTTTATGGGAACTAACCATTCTTCTCATGAAAAAAATCTACTTTCTACTTGCCGTTGTATCACTACTATTACCTGCTTGTACTTCTGAAACTTCCAACCAAATACTTTTTACCGTACAACTTTCCGATTCGCTCAATGTTGATGCATTAGACGGCAGGCTGCTACTTATGCTCTCTACAAATAAAGAGGCCGAACCCAGGTTTCAGATAAATAATGGTCTAAATACTCAGTTGATCTTCGGGAAGAATGTAGAAGGTTGGCACAAAGGCGAGTCAATCACATTTACTTCTGAAGATCTTGGTTACCCTATTGAAAACTTAAATGAGATACCGGAAGGCACATACCAGGCTCAGGCCTTGTTACACGTATACGAAACTTTTAACCTATCCACCGGTCATACGGTAAAATTACCTATGGACAATGGCGAAGGACAACAGTGGAATCGTTCTCCGGGAAACATCTACAATATCCCTGTTGAAGTTTCCATCGGCGGAAATTCTTCCAATATCGATCTGGTGATCGATACTGTGATCCCACCCATCGAAGAACCAGAAGATACCGAATGGGTAAAGCACATAAAATTTAAATCTGAAAAACTATCCGAATTTTGGGGGAGGGATATGTACCTGGGGGCTCATGTACTGTTACCTAAGGGGTTCGACGAGCACCCGGAGGCCAAATATCCTCTCATGATCTTCCATGGCCATTTCCCCAGTGACTTCGGAGATTGGAGGACCACTCCTCCCGATCCCAACCTGGAGCCGGAATATTCGGAGCGATTTGGGGTAGAAGGCTATAATATTATTCAGCAACAAGAGGCCTACAATTTTTACAAACGTTGGAACAGTGAAGATTTTCCTCGTTTTATTATTATCGAAATTCAGCATCCAACCCCGTATTACGACGATAGTTACGCGGTTAACTCGGCTGCCCAGGGCCCGTATGGTGATGCTATTACCTACGAGCTGATACCACATATTGAGCAGAAATTCAGGGGAATAGGAGAGGGCTGGGCCCGCTTCCTCTATGGTGGATCTACCGGTGGATGGGAAGCACTGGCGGTACAGGTTAAATACCCAGAAGAATATAACGGTTGCTTTGCCGCCTGTCCGGACCCGATAGATTTTAGAGCTTATTGCCTGGTCAATATTTATGAAGACGAGAATGCGTATTTCTACGATAGTGAATTCCGCACTCTTGAGATACCCGGGCACAGAGATTACCTGGGTCAGATAAATACAACTGTGAAGGACTACAATCGGCTGGAACTTGTGTTGGGTGACAAATCGAGATCGGGCCAGCAATGGGATATATGGGAAGCTACCTATTCGCCTTTGGGAGAGGATGGGTATCCAAAACGCCTATGGGATAAATACTCTGGGGATATAGACCATGAAGTCGCTAAATACTGGCAAGAGAATTACGATCTTCGTTATATCCTTGAACGCGATTGGGAAAAATTAGGGCCGGAATTACGAGGAAAGATCCACATATATTGTGGCGATATGGACAACTACTACCTCAATAATGCCGTATATCTCATGGAAGATTTTCTGGAAAGTACCACAGATCCGTATTATGACGGGGAAGTAGCTTATGGAGATCGTGCAGAACACTGCTGGAACGGTGACCCCGAATTACCCAATCATCTCTCTCGCTTGCGCTACAATAGTATGTACGTACCTAAGATAATGAAGAGAATAATGGAAAGCGCACCTCCGGGGGCAGATCTTACCAGCTGGCGATACAAATAATTTACTGGCCTATCCATTTTTCGAAAGCGAACATTTCCAGGGTGTGTTCCTCTATCCATTTGGCCGAACTGTCATTGATGTTCTCGGTAATATGATAGAAGTATGCTTCCATATGATCCGATTTCGCCAATTTATCGAAAAAAGGGATATAGAAATTCCAGTATATACTTTCAGAATTTCCGTGGCGTTCCTTCATTTCACCCAGATGTTTAAAGAATCGGGTGCTGTTCTTAATAAAAAGTTCTTCCCGAGACAGGTCTTTATTCTCTTCGTTCGAAATACCTGAAGCCAGTAAAGCCAGTAATAATTCGGAGGCCGAAAATTCGCTGTTCAGATCGGCGGATAGACTAATGTTTATGGATTTCGTATTTCCGTCTTCTATGGTTACATTTCCTCCCATAATGCTATTGATGTCTACAAAAACATCCCTGGCCCTATCCGAACCGGGGTTTAGAAAAAGGAAATAATGATAAGATAGTAATGCCTGTACTCGATTATTGGTTTCAAACTGCAGGAAACCCATTAATAAATGAGAGGTAGGGTATACAGGATCGAGTTTTATAGCGGTAGTTAATTCTTCGATTGCGGTCTCAGGTTCTCCTTTTTTATATAGTTGATAGGCCAGATTATAATGAAGAGTAGGCTCGTTCTTAAATTCGTTTACGGCCTTTTTAAAGAGTTTATACGCCGCTTTGGATTTACCCATATTATCGAGACTAAGACCTTTGTTTATTGTTGCCGGCAAAAGGTGTTCATTGTTAAGATCTAGTACCTTGTCGTAATATTTTATGGCCGTTCTATAATCCCCTTTGTGATAATAACTTAGGCCGATCTCATAGAGAACCATAGCCGATTTCGGGTCGATCTCAAGGGCGGTTTCGTAGGTAGCAATAGCTTTGTCGAATTCCCCACGGTCGTGATATACGATCCCTTCTTCCACTATACTAACTACATCGTTTTGAGAAAATATCGGAGATAAATTCAGTAAAAAAAATACCAGGAAAAAGCTACGGATCATAGGTATGCGTTTCAAATAATGATAATTGCGCTACCTACTTTATAATTGCAGTACGTACGCTTGTTTAATTTAAAATCCTCTGCCAACTCTGTAAGGCGCGCAACGCGCACAAATACCAAAAGGCGGGCAGGGATCCATAAGGTCGAGGCCTCGCATTTCTTTATAGACCGTATTAGTGACCCGGGTTTTCCCGTCGGAAATATAACTGGATCGAGCACCAAATCCGAAAAATTCAGACTCAATTTCCTTTACATTAACATTGGCCGGAATGTAGGCCTGTTCGTTTTGGATGGCGCTAACCATATCCACATTGGCACGGTAATTATCTACATTCATCTGAAAATCGTTCAATCCGATCTTCTTAAAAGATGTTTCTGCCTTAAAACTATAAATGGTCAATTCTTCCAACTGCGGTAACGAATTGGAATTGATGGTAAAATATCGCGTACTGAAATCGTTCTGACTCATCAGCGAAATCGGAAGACAAAAAAGTATGATATACCAGGTTTTCATCGATTCCAAATATATCAAAAATGATTCCGAAAGTTATAAATTTAACTTTTTCGCTGTGGCCTGAGGTACCGCATCCTTATGAATTGTAATGCTAATGGCTTTAAGTTTCATATAGGCTTCACTAAAATACACGTAGCCACCATTGGCATTTCTGCTCTCATCGGTTCCCCAGCTGTTCTTCACCTTATAATACTTGGTTCCGTTTTGATCGCGCAGTATCCCTGTAATATGCATTAAATGATCATCGGTGGTTGTGAAATTCTCAAATTCATCCTGGCGATATTCCTGACTAATACTCATTTCAGGATACACTCCCTGTAAGGCTTTTATATTATTATCGGCATCCTTCGGAATTACAGCTACCCCGTCCTTAGATGAAAAGGTACGTTCGCTTACATCACAGTCCAATTCGACGGTGAATCCATTCTTTAGAGCATTGTCCAGGGTTGCGATCATCTCGTCTAGAGGTACGTTATACATGCTTCCATAACTCCAGTTGTCGGGAATATTCAGGATAAATTCTGAATAGAATGGAGCATGGGTAAAAGAGGTTATAGTTATATAATCCTCGGGAACTATCTTAGTCATTTCAAGAAACGACATGGGCGTGTACTGTCTTCCTTCGTAGGCAAAAATATTTGGATTTTGCCCCATGTAAACATCTAGTACCGCTTCTATGGCATCGTCCCATTTCTTGCTGAGTTTTCTTCCGGGGTTGTCCACATAGGTTTCTACCATGGCTGTTAAGACAGCGGCCATCTCGGCATGATTATGCCCGGTCTCACCTTTAAATATTCCACTGTAAGCCGATTGCGGGACGAGCCCATAATCCCTCACAGAGTTCATCACATCGTGAGCCAGCCCGCCTTCACTAAACTGCGCTTTTCCTTGTCGCATCACATAATTCTCGGCTTTTTTCGGGTAGGTGTTTCGCACGGTATACATTTCGGAAAGATCGATCTCCTTCCCGGTAAGCCTGATGATCTCCGATTCTAAAAAAGACGTACTGGAAAAACTCCAGCAGGTACCGGTGCGTCCCTGGCTGATTACCGGCGTGGTCTCCAGGTCAATTTCGGTTGTGAACTTATACGGCTGCTGTGCGTAAGTACTTATTGTGAATAGGATTCCGAAGAGAAAAATGAGATATCGCATGGTTTCAAATTTAAGTCGATGTAAGGATCTGAAATGAAAAGTAGACTCCTTGAGTAACGACGATTAAAGAGAATTAATTTTATCTTTGGTAAAAATAAAAAATATGAGCACACCGAACTGGAAAACGGCCAAAGAATATACCGATATCACTTATAAAAAGTGCGACGGGGTCGCCCGGATAGCGTTTAACAGACCCGAAGTTAGGAATGCGTTCCGGCCAAAGACCACTTCAGAGTTACTTGATGCCTTTCACGATGCCCAGGAGGATACCAGTATTGGTGTGGTGCTGCTTTCTGCTGAAGGGCCCTCGCCCAAAGACGGAGTTTACAGTTTTTGTAGCGGGGGAGACCAATCTGTACGCGGTCATCAGGGGTATGTGGGTGAAGATGGGTACCACCGGCTTAACATCCTCGAGGTACAACGACTTATTCGATTTATGCCCAAAGCCGTTATAGCCGTAGTTCCCGGGTGGGCGGTAGGAGGAGGACATAGTCTTCATGTGGTGTGCGATATGACCCTCGCCAGTGAAGAGCATGCTATCTTTAAACAAACCGATGCCGATGTAACCAGTTTTGACGGTGGCTATGGCAGTGCTTATCTGGCTAAGATGGTTGGACAGAAAAAGGCCAGGGAGATCTTTTTCCTGGGAAGGAATTATTCGGCGCGGGAAGCATATGAAATGGGTATGGTAAATGCTGTAATTCCGCACGACAAACTGGAATCTACGGCCTTCGAATGGGCACAGGAGGTCTTGGCAAAATCGCCAACATCGATAAAAATGCTGAAATTTGCCATGAATCTTACAGACGATGGTATGGTGGGACAGCAGGTTTTTGCGGGTGAGGCCACCAGACTTGCTTATATGACAGACGAAGCCAAGGAAGGAAGGGACGCTTTTCTTGAAAAAAGAAAGCCCAACTTCGAGAAAAAGTGGCTGCCTTAGAAAGCACTTACTTCGCTCTCCAACTTTTGATCTCACCAGATCTTCAGCAATAAACAGCTTTTTATTTACGTTGATTATAACCTAATCTACTGTTCAGTTTATGCCCAACGGGAGTAATCAAAATCTCATGCACCTTAAGTACTTCTTTCTCATTCTAACTATTCTTTTTCTCTCATGTAAAAAAAATGATGATGATACCTCGGGTAGTGATTGTGATCAGGCAACTATTATTAGCGCCGAACAATTTGAGAATGGTCCAAATGCACCGCTTACCATTATCGAGATGAGTATAGAGGAGGACTGTCTAAGGGTGAAATTTTCGGCCAGCGGTTGTTCCGGGGAAAGCTGGGTGATAGAACTTATCGATAAAGGAGTTGTTCTGGAAGCCTCGCCCCCTATCAGGTTATTACGGGTTTCTCTTCTCAACAACGAGGCCTGCCTGGCAGTTTTCACCAGGGAACTAACTTTCGATCTAACCCAGTTACAGCTACCGGAAACCAATGAGATCTTTCTCAATATCGCAAATTCTGATGAACAGATCTTATATATGTATTAGCGGCGGCCAGGGTATTCCAATTTTATCTTGAGCAGGTTAAGTTTTATATAACTGATTAATTTTATGGCTATGTTCCGTCATTTATTTTTTTCTGCATTTATATGTAACTTCCGGATGATTAAAACCTGTACATGATGAAAATAACAGATCCGCCAATTGTAGTAGAAACTCAACTATCCGGTACCAGGCAGCAGGTTTGGGAGGCTATAACCGTACATGATAAGATGATCGAATGGTATTTTGACAATATTCCTGCTTTCGAACCCAAGGTGGGGTTTAATACACAGTTTCCTGTGCATTCTGAAAGTCGCACCTTCACGCATATTTGGAATGTCACCAAAGTGGTCCCCCGACAGCTAATAACCTATCACTGGTCCTACACCGAATATCCGGGCGAGGGGAAGGTTAGCTTCGAAATATTAGACAATGGAGATGCGGTAAAACTTAGGCTTACCAACATAGTGGTAAAAGACTTCCCGCAGGATGTCCCGGAATTTAAAAGACAAAGCTGTATTGATGGCTGGAACTTTTTTATAAAGGACCGACTTAAAAACTATTTGCAAAAGAAGTACGGTTAACCCCTGTATAAATCCATAAACCCAATTACATTAATACGCCTCGTCGTGAACATTCTTCACAGCACGGCCCGAGGGATCGTTCATATTCTTAAAACTTTCATCCCATTCTAACGCTACCGGACTACTACAGGCTACAGAGGGCACAGAAGGTACGCTTAAGGCTGCGGTGTCACTTGGGAAATGTTCTTCGAAGATAGTACGATAATAGAATTCTTCTTTACTGGTTGGGGTTTGAATAGGGAAGCGGTGATGCGCATTTTTCATCTGCTCATCCGTAATTTCGGCATTCACCATTTCTTTGAGAGTGTCTATCCAGCTGTATCCCACACCATCACTAAATTGTTCTTTCTGCCTCCAGGCAACACTCTCCGGTAACATATCTTCGAAAGCTTTTCGCAGCACCCATTTTTCCATTCGGCCTTCTGTGATCATTTTGTCTTTCGGATTAAGCCTCATTGCTACATCCATAAACTCTTTATCGAGGAACGGTACCCGGCCTTCTATTCCCCAGGCTGCCAGTGATTTGTTAGCCCGTAAACAATCGTACTGATGTAGTTTATCGAGTTTACGAACCGTTTCTTTGTGAAATTCTTCGGCATTGGGAGCTTTATGGAAATATAGATAGCCTCCAAAGATCTCATCACTGCCTTCTCCACTAAGTACCATTTTAATCCCCATTGCTTTTATCGCTCTGGCCATTAAGTACATAGGGGTAGATGCTCGCACCGTAGTTATATCGTACGTTTCCAGGTGATAGATCACATCACGTATGGCGTCTATGCCTTCCTGTATGGTAAATTTTACCTCGTGATGGACAGTCCCAAGGTAGTCTGCCACAACCCTTGCGGCAGCGAGGTCTGGAGACCCTTCAAGACCGGTTGCAAAGGAGTGCAATTGAGGCCACCAGGCTTGGGCAGTATCGTCGGTCTCGATGCGCTTGTCGGCGTATTTTTTAGCCAGGGCAGAAGTAACAGAGGAGTCCAATCCTCCTGATAATAATACACCATACGGCACATCACTCATTAATTGTCTGTGAACTGCAGCATCGAGCGCCGCGCGTAATTCGTCTATAGAAGTCTCGTTATCTTTTACATTTTCATAATCCATCCAATCGCGACTATACCATCTTTTTAACTCGCCATCCTTACTGTACAGATAATGCCCCGGGGGGAACAATTCTATCTTGGTACAAACACCTTCAAGCGCCTTTAATTCGGAAGCAACATAAAAGGTACCGTGTTTATCCCAGCCCATGTAAAGCGGTATAATTCCCATGTGGTCTCGCGCTATTAAATAAGCGTCGTTTTCTGCGTCGTACAGGGCAAATCCGAAGATACCATTAAGGTCGTCCAGGAATTTTTCTCCTTTATCTTTATATAGTGCGAGGATCACTTCGCAGTCGGACTGAGTTTGGAAATTGTAGTTGCCTTCATAAGGTTTCCGTAGTTCACGATGATTGTAGATCTCCCCATTAGCCGCCAGGATTAATTTTTTGTCTTCTGAAAACAGGGGTTGTTTTCCCGAGGTTGGGTCTACTATAGCCAGACGCTCATGCGCTAATATCGCTTTATCATGATCGTAAATTCCACTCCAGTCGGGTCCGCGGTGGCGAATACATTTCGCCATGGTTAATAATTGAGGTCGCAACTCTTCCGAAGGTTGCTTGAGGTCGAAGGCACATACAATTCCACACATGGTTGATCTAATTAATTTTATTTATGGTTATTAAGCAGCTTATAATTAAGCTCAATCTATTGATCGTAAACACAAAAAAACCCGTCAGATTCAAAAACCTGACGGGCGTTATATCGCGACAAGCTTTTGCTACGGCATTCTATTGTTATTATTATTGTTGTTATTAAGTAACATCAGCTTGTGATTGTCTTTTGGTTCATCAAATATCTAATAATTTCTGAACAAAAGAAATTTTCTCCTTGTTTTTTCTGAATTTTTATCGCAATCGAGGATAATCGGAAGGATTGGCTTCATGCATAATGGCATACACCTTTTCAAAAATATCCTCTGCCGAAGGTTTCGAAAAATAATCACCGTCGGTACCATAGGCGGGGCGATGAGGTTTTGCGGTAAGGGTTTGCGGCTTACTATCCAAATGCCTGTATCCATTCTGCTCATCCAGGATATGTTGTAGAATATAAGCCGAAGCTCCTCCAGGTACGTCCTCATCGATCACTAAAAGGCGGTTGGTCTTACCAAGACTCTTCACGATATCGTGATTTAGATCGAGAGGAAGCAGGCTCTGCGCATCAATGATCTCGGCATCGATTCCAACCTGTTGTAATTCTTTAGCGGCTTCTTCTACAATTCGCAAGGTACTTCCATAGGACACCAGTGTAATATCGGTTCCTTCTTTTACCGTTTCCACAACTCCAATAGGAGTCCTCAATTGCCCCAGGTTATTCGGCATCTTTTCTTTTAGGCGATACCCATTAAGGCATTCCACGATAACGGCTGGTTCGTCACTTTCCAGCAAGGTATTGTAAAAACCGGCTGCCTTGGTCATATTTCGCGGTACCAGCAGGTACATCCCTCTAAGTAAATGAATAAGTCCTCCCATCTGTGATCCGGAGTGCCAGATCCCTTCCAGGCGATGCCCGCGTGTTCTTACAATAAGCGGAGCTTTTTGCTTTCCAAGAGTTCGGTATCTAACCGTTGCAAGATCATCACTCATGATCTGCAGGCAATAAAGGATATAGTCCAGATACTGGATTTCTGCGATAGGACGCAGCCCACGCATAGCCAGACCAATTCCCTGGCCCAGGATGGTCGCCTCTCTAATACCTGTATCGGCAATACGGAGTTGTCCATGTTTTTCCTGTAGTCCTTCCAGACCCTGATTCACATCCCCAATCGCACCACTGTCTTCACCAAAGACCATTGCTTCCGGAATATTCTTGAAAATTTGATCGAAATTATCCCGTAACACAACACGTCCGTCTACTTCTTCAGCATTTTCGGCATAGGTGGGTTTTATTTCTGAAATATTTGTTGCTTTATTTTCTGCCTCCGAATATAAATGAGAAGCGTACTTAGGCTGAATGATCTCGAAATAGTTGTCTATCCAATCTTCTAATTGTCTTCTTTCGGGGGATTCTTCGGAAATCACATAGCGAAGTGCCTTACGGGCAGCAGCGATGATATCACGTCTTAAAGGTTCTTTTTCTGAAGAAAGATCATTCTTTATTTTTTCAATAAAGTTCTTGTTCGAAGAACTTTCAGCAAGATTGCCTATAAGAGTGAGTGCTTCCTGCTGCTCTTTTTGCTGAGGCGCAATAAAGGCCTGCCAGGCCGCTTTCTTACCGTCCCTAACTTCTTTCTTAATGTCTTTTTCAATGGCGGCCAATTCTTCTTCAGTAGCCATATCATTGGCGATCATCCACTCCCGCATCTTCACGTTACAGTCGAATTCCCGCTCCCATTGCAAACGTTCTTCACTTTTGTACCGTTCGTGCGACCCACTGGTTGAATGACCCTGTGGTTGTGTTAATTCCTGCACGTGGATAAGAACAGGGACATGTTCGTCCCGGGCGATCGTGCCAGCCTTTTGATAGGTGTCTATAAGTGCAGCATAATCCCAGCCGTTTACCCTAAGTATCTCATAACCATTTTCGGTGTCGGTTCGCTGGAATCCTTTAAGTATCTCTGAGATATTCTCTTTGGTGGTCTGGTGCTTGGCGTGTACCGAAATACCATATTCGTCGTCCCATATGCTTATTACCATGGGCACCTGAAGTACTCCGGCAGCATTGATGGTTTCCCAGAATAACCCTTCACTTGTGCTTGCGTTCCCAATTGTTCCCCAGGCAACTTCGTTTCCATTGATGGAGAACTGTGTAAGGTCTTTTACTTCTTTTACATTCCTGAAGATCTTCGAAGCTTGTGCCAAACCGAGTAGTCGTGGCATTTGTCCGGCAGTAGGGGAGATATCGGCACTACTGTTCTTTTGCTCTGTTAGATTTTTCCAACTGCCGTCCTCATTCAGGCTATGCGTGGCAAAATGCCCGCCCATTTGCCGGCCGGCACTCATTGGGTCGGCATCTATATCGGTGTGCGCATATAGGCCGGCGAAGAACTGTTCTACAGTTAATTCACCTATAGCCATCATAAAGGTTTGGTCGCGGTAGTACCCGCTCCGCCAGTCGCCATTCTTAAATGCCTTAGCCCACGCTAATTGCGGGACTTCCTTCCCATCTCCAAAGATCCCAAATTTCGCCTTTCCCGTAAGTACTTCTCGTCGCCCTAACAAACTACACTCCCTGCTTGTAACAGCGATCTTATAATCGTTAAGGACTTCTGCTTTGAAGTCGTCGAAAGAAAGGTTTTTATCTGTTTGAGGATTTGTGTTCATTCAATAGAAATTTGGCTCAACAAAAGTAGTAAAAAGCAGGGGATTACACAATCTGCAAAATCAGCAAAACATTATGAAATTCTTAGTGAAATTACTAAGAATGCCTACTTTTTTATGAATTTTACAAAAATGAGTCTCACTAGCAATAAAAACGGCAATAAATGCCATAATGTATCGAACCAATCCATGCCTTTCATTCCATTGGCTCCTCCGGCGATCCACTTTATTTTTCCCCACAAATGGGGTTCGGGATAGAAGGGTGCCAGACCTAACGTGAGGCATAGCAGGATTATTATTCGCCAGTCGTTAAAAAATGTCATTATCGATCGTTTAATTTAATACCATTCCCGCGTAAATAGTCCCAGAAGGGTTTTCGGGCTAAGTGTTACAATAAACCTTATACGCTGATCGTAATTACCTAGGCCGGGCTCCCAGCCCAGATTGGAGTAAAGAGGAAAATACAATTCGAAATAATCTGCCACCAGGCTTAAGCGAACGCCGGTGTCGAAAACAGCTTCGGTACCTCCACCAATTCCTCTGTTATGAATTAGTCCCGCATCGCCATAAGCATATATCCATTTCCAGATATTGGTACTGGCATTTACTGTTGTGATCCAGCTATTGGCAAAGGCCGGCTGTAATTTCGATTTAAATCCTCCTTCTGCGATGATGATCTGCTGACTGAATAGCCCTGTATCCTCGCTCCGGCCATAATAATTATAATCGAATAGATAATCTGTTGGCCGGTCTAAAGCAAAACTGAAATAATCGTCTTCTTTTGAAGTATTGTTATAAAGGAAGGTACCGGCATAGAAACGTAAATTCAGCTGGCGGTTGTTCAGAAATAGTTTTCGATACTCCAGGGTGGCTGAGATCTTCGAGAAATTAGTCGATATCTGGTAATCCAGTACGCTTCGGAAATAGTGAATTAAATTTGGGTTCGAATACACATACTGTAGGTTTACCACACTGTAATTGGGCTCCTGATCCGGATCCATGGGATTATCATCTCTATAAACATTTACGTTCCTAAGGTTGATGAATTGTTTCTCATTTTTACGTAAGTCCTTTTGCCGAAAGGCCATCGTCATATACGGGGTAAGCCTGCGGTAAAATAGCCCGTCGTTATACGAAAATGAGCTCCCCGAGACACCAAATCGCAGTGCATAAAGACTTCCGTTGTAGCGTTGGGTATAAATTAATGATCCGTTACCCACTATGGTCTTGGATCTAAATCCGTACTGAGGTTCCAGTTTGTAATGAATCCCCTTGGGCAAAACTGTTTTGTTATACAATTTTGGCCCAACGGTGAAACCATCGTATAGATTGTATTCGAAAACCGGCATGAAGAACAACTGGTTGTACCTGGGGTCTTCAACATCCTGGAATAACCTGAATTGGACAGGCCTGTTCAAGAGTCCTGTTAATGTTTTATAGTTATTTCGCTGATTGAATTCGGGTATAGAGGCCTCCTTGTTCAGAACAAGTTTTTTTACATTTTCGGAAGGAACTCTAACCACCTCGACACTATCTATTGGGGGTAACCATTTTTTAAAGATGGTGCTATCCTTATTGATTCCGTAAAGAGAAACCGGCATAGGGTACTTTCTTCGGTTTCTTACAAACACATCGAGAGAATCCCCTATCTTTTTAACCTTGGTGATCTTAAAATCTATGGTGCTGCGTTTATCAACGTAATTATCGAAGAACCAATCTATGGGTAGTTCTGTTTTCGAATTCAATATTGTTCTTAAATCATCTGAAGTGGCCGGCGTTAGAAGCTTTTCAGAATAAAATTCCTTTAACGCATCAGACAGAGGCTGTTTTCCCAAATAATCGGCCAGGTAGTAAAGCCCTTCTCCTCCATAATAACTGTTTGCAATGTTCTTATTGTACTTGGTTAACGAGTCCTTAGGAGTACTTAACGGCTGATGCAAATTATTGCGAGCCATATTGAGATAGAGTAGCGGGTACTGATCATTGAATTCAAGTTCGGAGGCGTGTGACCATCGGATCACCCAAAAATTACTCAAGCTCCCTATGATCTTCATGTTGGGATAGTACTTATTCACGTATTCCTTCATGAGATATATCTGAATAGCCCCGTACAACCAGTAATCTTCCCGAGGGTGTAACACCAGGGTATTCTCCAGGTAGTTCGCCGTGGCCGTCTTTAGCATCTCCATGTCGTATTCGAAACCATCTGGAAAAGGACTAATAAAATCGGGTAATTGATTTAACCCATACACCGGATTATTTCGATATTCTATCTCACTAACCACCATTCTATCAAAGGGATACGGACCCAGATTCTCATCAAGAAAATGAACAATTCGATCCATGGTAAGTGCCCTTAAGGCAGGATTTACCTTCCTGTCTTTTATGTCGGTGATCACCTCGAATTTATCGGTGATCACGGTCTCATAGTTTAATCGTTTCTCCAGGAAAAGATCAACACTCATACGATCGCTGCCGTGTAATACAGAGATCCGCTTATTCCCGGAAATACCTTGGGTTAATACCCGTAGATCTGTTGTAAGTTTAAAGTTGGATGGAGTGGTTAATGTAATTTTGAATTCTGAAGGGTATTGATATAGATCGTCTGTATTCTTATTGCTGTAGGCGTGCCATTTACCGTCGTATACGGCCGGAGCAATATACCAGTATCGCAAATTGTAATTACCTTCCTTGGTATACCCGTATCGGGTAAACTTATCACTTGGGAGTTTAATCGAATACAATAAATTCAAGGTATAAGATTCGCCAGGGGCAAGGGGTTTATCCAATTGTACCTTAAAGAAATCGATCTCTTCTCCGCGCTCCCAATCCAGGGTTTGTCCCTCCTCATTTGTAATACCAAATATTGTAGTGCGCCCACGATCTTCATCCTTTTCAAAGTGAAAGGAACTATCGTAATTCTCACCAAACCGCCTGGCTAGTGGAGTGGTTTTGGTGGCAAAACTATTGGCCCAGTCGTTGAAATAGATCTCTGTAAGTATGTCTTCGGAAGTGTTCTTATACACAACCTCTTGACTGTTATTGAGCTTGTTCTCAGATGTTTCCAAACTTGCCTCAATGGAAATCAGGTGCTGTCCGGCCATTGGAGTAATTCCAAAGAAGATAACGATCAGATATATTAAACTTCCGAACCTCAATTGGCACATATGGTTTTTAATAGAACAATCCGAGGATAGAAAACCCGACTCGAACGCAATTTTTTGAGAATTCCCACAAATTCGATGCCTAAAAAAGTTAACATAACGATCTTAGGCCTGGGGAGAAATTGTGTGGTCATAGCAGGGTTAGGATTTTAGAAGTTCGGACTTAAATTGAACTTGTTATAGAATTCGTTCAGAATATTGAGTACTTCATCTTCTGTATCTACAACGTGAACCAGGTCCAGGTCTTCGGGGCTTATATTGTTGTTTTGCTCCAGGAGCGTGTTCTTGATCCAATCCATCAGGCCACTCCAGAATTCGGTACCAACCAGGATAAGAGGGAATCGTTCTATCTTATGTGTTTGAATTAAGGTGAAGGCCTCGAAGAATTCATCCAAGGTACCAAATCCTCCGGGCATTACTACAAATCCCTGTGAATACTTAACAAACATCACCTTCCGCACAAAGAAATAATCGAAGTCGATACTTTTATCCCCATCAATATATGGGTTATCGTGTTGTTCGAAAGGTAAGGCAATGTTTAGCCCTACCGATGTTCCACCCGCCAGGTGCGCTCCCTTGTTACCAGCTTCCATTATACCGGGGCCACCACCTGTGATCACTCCATATCCATGCTCGGTGATCTTTTTTGCGATACTTTCTGCCAACTTATAATAAGGATGGTCCGGTTTAGTGCGGGCAGATCCGAAGATAGAGACACATGGCCCTATCCGGCTTAATTTTTCGTACCCATTAACAAATTCTCCCATGATCTTGAAGATCGCCCAGGAATCGTTTGTTTTTACTTCATTCCAATTCTTATGTTTACTTTCACTTCTCATTGCAAATATTCAGTAGCTAATGTAATTCTTTTTTAAGGAAATGCGCTGTATGGCTGTTTTCGTGTTGTATGATCTCCTCGGGGGTTCCGTATGTAATGATCTTCCCACCCTTCTTGCCGCCTTCCGGACCTATATCGATGATATGATCTACGGTTTTTATCACGTCAAGATTATGTTCGATAATTACTACTGTATTGCCTTTTTCGACCAATTTATTCAGCACCAGCAATAGTACTCTAATGTCCTCAAAATGCAAACCGGTAGTAGGTTCATCGAGAATATAGAAGGTGTTACCTGTATCTCTTTTAGACAATTCGGTTGCTAGTTTGATTCGCTGTGCCTCACCTCCGGATAAGGTGGTGGATTGCTGTCCCAGGGTGATATATCCTAGCCCCACATCCCTTATCGTTTTCAGTTTTCTGTATATCTTCGGAATATGCTCGAAGAATTCACAAGCTTCGTTGATGGTCATTTCCAGCACGTCGTAGATCGAATGCCCTTTATAACGAATTTCCAGGGTTTCACGGTTGAAACGCTTTCCCTGACAGGTTTCACATTCTACATATACATCAGGCAGAAAATTCATTTCAATAACCCTTAGACCACCACCTTTACATGTTTCACATCGTCCACCCGCAACGTTAAAACTAAATCGCCCCGGTTTATAACCACGAATCTGAGCTTCCGGGATCTTTGCAAATAGGGAGCGTATTTCCGAAAACACCCCTGTATAGGTAGCCGGGTTAGAACGAGGTGTACGGCCAATAGGGGACTGGTTGATATCGATCACCTTGTCGATATGCTTTAGGCCACTGATCTTTTTATAAGGCATGGGCTTTTTTACGCCATTGAAAAAATGAGCATTGAGAATGGGATACAGGGTTTCATTTACCAGGGTAGATTTACCCGATCCGGAGACTCCAGTTATGCCTATCATGGTCCCCAGGGGGAAAGACACTGAAACATTCTTGAGATTATTTCCTGTTGCTCCCTCAAGCTTCAGGGTCTTGCCGTTGCCTTTCCTTCTTTTCTTCGGAATTTCGATCTCTTTGGTTCCATTCAGGTAATCTGAAGTAAGGGTATGATGCCTTTGAATTTCTTCGGGGGAACCTTCCGAAACGATCTCACCACCGTGTCTGCCAGCTGCCGGACCAATGTCGATCACATAATCTGCATGTCTGATCATATCCTTATCGTGTTCAACCACGATCACCGAATTCCCTATATCCTTTAATGAGATAAGCGAATGGATCAGTTTTTCGTTATCCCGCTGGTGAAGTCCTATACTGGGTTCATCAAGGATGTAAAGTACACCCACCAATTGTGAACCTATCTGTGTCGCCAGACGAATGCGCTGCGCTTCTCCTCCAGACAAGGATTTCGAGCTACGGTCGAGCGCCAGGTACGTTAGCCCAACGTCTACCAGGAATTGAAGGCGGCTTCGCACTTCCTTGATTATTTCGGCAGCGATCTGAAGCTGGGTTTCCCCAAGGCGTTCCTCAAGACCGGAGAACCATTCGGCGAGCTCCACCACGTCCATATGCGCCAGTTCGGCTATATTTTTTCCATTCACTTTAAAATAAAGCGATTCCTTCCTAAGTCGGCTACCTTCACAGTCCGGACATGGTATCTTATCCATGTATTCCTTGGCCCACCGGCGTAAGGATTTAGATTCGTTTGCTTCGAAAGTATTCTGAAGAAAAGTGGCTACTCCTTCGAAGTCGATCTTATAGCTACGGGTAATTCCCAGGGTTTTAGATTCTACCTCGAATTTCTCGTTCCCCCCGTAGAAGATCATTTCCCTGGCCTCTTCAGGAATAGATTCGAAAGGGTCGCTTAGTTTAAAGTTAAATCGTTCTGCGATTAATTCCAGCTGTTTAAACACCCAGTTACCTTTCTGAGGCCCGTGAGGTGCAAGGGCTCCTTGTTTGATAGATAAGCGCGGGTCCGGTACGATCTTGGACGTATTCACTTTATGAAGTTCTCCAAGGCCTTTACAGGTAGGGCACATACCTTTGGGGGAGTTAAACGAAAAATTGTTGGGTTCGGGATTGGGGTAGGAGATCCCGGAAGTAGGGCACATCAGGGACCTGCTAAAGTACCGTACCTCTTCGGTTTCGTTATCCAATACCATGAGAACGTCATCCCCATGGTACATCGCGGTCAATATGGTTTCGGTAAGACGTTTGTCTTTATCGCTTTCTTCAGAGATCTTCAAACGGTCTATCACGATCTCTATATCGTGGGTTTTATAGCGGTCTATACGCATCCCTTTTACTATATCGATGATCTCTCCATCAACGCGTACTTTTAAGAATCCCTGCTTGGCGATCTGCTCGAAGAGCTCGCGATAATGACCCTTTCGTGAGCGCACCACAGGGGCGAGGATACTTACCTTTCGGTCTTTAAAATCTTTTATGATAAGCTGTTTGATCTGCTCATCACTGTAGCTCACCATTTTTTCTCCTGTATTGAAGCTGTAGGCATCACTAGCCCTGGCGTAGAACAATCGGAGAAAATCGTAAATTTCGGTGATCGTTCCAACGGTGGATCTCGGACTTCTGGAAGTGGTTTTCTGCTCGATGGCGATAACAGGGGAGAGGCCGTCTATTTTATCCACATCCGGGCGTTCCAGGTTGCCCAGAAACTGACGGGCGTATGCCGAGAATGTTTCAATATATCTTCGCTGACCCTCTGCATAGATAGTATCGAAGGCAAGTGATGATTTTCCACTCCCCGAAAGGCCAGTGATAACCACCAGGTTTTCGCGGGGAATCCTTACATCTATGTCCTTTAAATTGTGGACTCTGGCCCCTAAAACTTCAATAAATTCGTCCGTTTTCAGCATAATTTGCAAAGGTACTCATTTGGAACGGAAAATTGAAGTCAAAGTTATGATGTATTTCAAGGGAATATTATAGGATGCTAGTTATTAATGTCCCTGAACAAGAACTGGTAAAAAGTAGTGGCAATAAAGAATATCACACTAATCACAAAAGCGTAACTGCCAATTAACAGGATAACCGGAAGGCTGAATAGTAAATAGGCGAGGGGTAGCAAGAGCCCGAACATGACCAGTAAAAGGAAAATGACATATAGATACCGTATGATCGAGGGTAAATTCTGGGTCGATTTTTCCTGGAACTGGAATAATTTGGGGATTACCTCCTTGGTCATGTATTCACCCAGTTTGGAAAAAAACACCTCATTAAACGAAGAATCTTCAAAATGTTCACTATCGATAGCATTCGCCAGGGTCATGATCTTCTCCTGATGTCGCTCAAATACGGCATTATAGTCCAATGCTTCTTTAAAAACGCCGTATTTATATCCGAAATAATACCAAAGGCCTGAACCGCATTTATGTTCCAGCCATTTTTTTACGATCTCCTGGTCATAAACCCGGGGATAACTAATGGTTTCGGGAATTTTTTTATCCCTGGGGCTGGTCATCAACAACGATTTCATCTCAAGGTAAAGGTTCTCGGTATCCTGGTAATTGTGATGTTCCTGAAGAAATTCAATGGCTAATTTAGATTTTCCCTTATAAAACTCCTTTACTTCGAAGAAATTGAGGCCTTCAAATTCATCATCGATGTACTCCTTTAATCCCGGCAACCACATTTTGGAGCGTAAGAGTATCTCAATGATACTCCTGAAGTTATGCATCTGCTGCGTGATCTTACTTAGCTGATCTACTACGATCTCTTTGGTGTTTTTCATAGAAACGGCCGCTGAGGCCAGGTACACCATGATAATTGCCGATAGAAACCCGCTTATACTGATGAAAATAGTAGAGAAATCTGTAAGATTTTGTACAAAGGTTGGAACAGCTTGTACCTTTTGTTGCAGGAGAAAAATCAAGGCAATACAAAGCAGACCACTGAAAATAAGTGGAATTATCGCATACAAATCCTTAAAGAAAGATTTTTTTCTCATACATAAGTATCGCAATGGGGCAGTATAGCGGGGGCTACAGCCATCAATAAGGAATTTTAAGCGCCTGTCGGTTTACAACTCCCTATGCGCTATGAGGTTTGCGATGTTATTTATTAGCATTAATAACTATACCAAAAATAGCCATTTAATCGGCAGAATGTAGTAAAATACCTACAATTCGATAAGTGGAATAAGAACATCGATTAACGGAAGGATTTTTCTTACATTTTACTAATAACCTACCGCTGTATCGTCTCCTCGCGGGTCGGCGCCACCTTCCAAAATACCGTCCGGACGAACCAGGATCGCATCTACCTTACCGATTATTGGATCCACCTCAGTGTTTTCAGGGTATCCCAGCCTTTCTAGAGCTTTTATTAATTCCTTCGGAAATTCCCCTTTCTCGTAGCGAATTGCGTCCGGAAGCCACTGATGATGGAACCTGGGGACAGAAACCGCCTGCTGCATGCTCATCCCGAATTCTTTCACATTCAGGATAGTTTGAAGCACAGAGGTGATGATAGTTGCCCCTCCCGGTGTGCCTACCACCATCCACAGCTTTCCATCTTTCTCAACAATAGTAGGGGTCATGGAGCTTAACATACGTTTATGTGGCGCAATAGCATTGGCATCGCCGCCCGTAAGTCCGTATTCATTGGGAACCCCTGGTTTCGCGCTAAAATCGTCCATTTCGTTATTTAAAAAGAACCCCAATTCCTTAACATAGAGTTTCGAACCGTAGGCAGAATTTAGTGTGGTTGTGAGGGAAGCGGCATTCCCGTATTGATCGACGATAGAGAAGTGGGTGGTTTCGGTGCCTTCGCTAATGGTTATGGTTCCGGGTTTAATTGTTTCTGAAGGGGTAGCGGCTTCGAAAGAAAAGTTTTCCATTCTTCGGTTTAAATAATACTCCGAAAGCAACGAATCCACCGGGATGTCAACAAAATCCGGGTCACCCAGGAAATCACTCCTGTCTGCGTATGCCCTGCGTTCCACTTCGGCAAGGATTTGGATGTATTTCCTGGCATTGTGTCCATAGTCCTTAAGTGGGTAGGGTTCCAGCATTTTCATAGCCTGAGCCAGGCAAATCCCACCGCTGGAAGGCGGTGCCATTGAGATGATATTTAGATCTTTATAATTAAATTGTATTGCTTCTCGCCATTCCGATTCGTAAGCAGCCAGATCGTCCATGGTAATAATTCCTCCCCGGGATTGGATAAAATCTACCAAAATCCTTGCTGTTTCGCCATTGTAGAATTCGTAAAGGCCATTTTCCGAGATACGTGTAAGGGTTTCTGCCAGGGCAGAATTTGTCATTTTATCACCGGTATTAACGGGGGAAGAATAGATCGTCCCTTCCCCTGTGACCTCCAGGATCTCTGGGCCGTATTTTTTAAAACGTATTGCCTGTTTCTCTGTAAGCAGTATCCCCTCTTTTGCCAGTGCAATTGAGGGTTCGATAAGAATTTCCATGGGTAAGGACCCTAATTTTTCATGGATGGCGAATAAGCCGGATATTGTACCGGGAACCCCTACCGATAGTGCTCCTTTCTTACTCTTATCCCTCATAAAATTCCCTTCAGCATCCAGATACATATCCCGATGTGCTTTTATAGGAGCTTTTTCTCGAAAATCTATGCTGCCAATCTCGCCATATTGAGTTCGATACACCAAAAATCCGCCACCGCCAAGGTTGCCTGCATAGGGATAAGAAACGGCGAGTGCCAGTTCTACTGCGATAGCAGCATCGTAAGCATTACCTCCCATCTTCAAAATATCAACCCCAATTTGAGAAGCTTCTTCCCGGGCGGAAACAACCATAGCATTCTCTGCCATAACACCTTCATAAACTGGAGTTGTGGCCTGCTGTTCTGGTTCTGTCTTACAGCTTACTACAAATAATAAAAGCAACAGATACAAGAGTTTGTTCATAGTTCTTGTAGTTTATTTTTGGTATAGGTAATTAGATCATCGAAAAAGGAGGTGAATTCTGCTTCAAATTCGTCGTAGAATTCTTCCAGTTCCAAAACGGCAAAATTCATTTTAGACCTGTTTTTGGTTCGTACATTCATTTGTGAGAGTATGGTGCTTATTCCTTGTACGCTGGCATAACTTAATAACCAATTATCTGATATCATATAAGGCATCATTCGCTGGATTCGCGCTGGCAGGATCTCAAAATTATCCCGAAGCAAGTTATAGAAGTTGTTCACGTATTCTTCCAGAGGCATATCATGATAATGTGACCAGTTCTTGGCCAGGAAATGATCGTATAAAATGTCTACGATCACCCCGCTGTAATGACCGTAGTTCTCGTGGAGTCTTTTGGTACTTTGCCGTACGGTGGGGTGTGCGTCTGTATAACTATCTATGGCGCGGTGTAATAGGATACCTTTCTGAATTTTCGGTGGATATTTGAGATATCGCTTTCCCTTGATTCCATCGGCTATAAAATTGCCAAGTGTAATTCCTTCGTCATCACCCGAAAGATAAATATGTGCGAGAAAATTCATTAGCACAATTTACAAAATCGGAGAATGAATATTAGGTATAAAAAGTATCTTTGTTGCAAATTTATCGGAAGCATGACCCTAATCAAATCTATATCAGGAATTCGCGGAACAATTGGTGGAAAACAAGGAGAGAATCTTACTCCTTTAGATGCCGTAATGTATGCAGCAGCCTATGGAGTTTACATTAAAAAGCAACGAAATAAAGAGAATTACAGGGTAGTAGTAGGACGCGATGCTCGAATTTCGGGAGAAATGATCCAGCAACTGGTTATGAATACCCTGGTAGGGCTCGGGATTCATGTGATCGACCTTGGCCTTTCCACAACTCCTACTGTAGAAATGGCGGTTACTCTGGAACACGCAGACGGGGGCATCATCCTCACGGCCAGTCATAATCCAAAACAATGGAATGCCCTTAAATTACTGGATCACAACGGAGAATTTCTGAATGCCAAAGCCGGTCAGCAGATCCTGGACCTGGCTGCTTCAGGAGATATTAATTTTTCTGAAGTAGATGAGTTGGGCCGTATTACTGTGAACGATGCCTATATCGATATGCATATAGACGAGATCCTGGATCTGCCATTGGTAAATAAGGACGCCATCGACAAGGCAAATTTCAGAGTGGTTGTGGACGGAGTGAATTCAACCGGAGGGATCGCCGTACCGCTTTTACTGGAAGCCCTGGGCGTTCATGCCGTAAAATTATTTTGCGAACCTACCGGTCACTTCCCTCATAATCCGGAACCTTTAAAGGAACATTTAACAGACCTCATGGAAAAGGTAGTGGCCGAAAAAGCCGATTTTGGGATCGTCGTGGACCCCGATGTGGACCGACTCGCATTTGTGGATGAGAATGGCGAAATGTTTGGCGAAGAATATACCCTGGTTGCAGTTGCAGATTATGTACTGAAACACAAAAAAGGAAATACGGTATCTAATATGTCTTCTTCCCGGGCCCTGAGGGATGTAACAGAACAACATGGAGGAAAATACACGGCAAGTGCTGTAGGAGAGGTGAATGTTGTACAGATGATGAAGGACACCAATGCCGTGATAGGCGGCGAAGGAAATGGCGGGATCATTTATCCTGAGCTGCATTACGGACGCGATAGTCTGGTAGGGATAGCTTTATTTTTAAGTCATTTGGCTGAAAGTAATGTTTCTGTAAGTGAACTTCGGAAAGGGTACCCGGCATATTTCTCGAGCAAAAAGAAGATACAGCTTACGCCGGAGCTAGATGTAGATAAGATCTTAAAGACTATGGAAGCTAAATACGCTTCCGAAGAAATAAATACTATAGACGGTGTAAAAATAGATTTCCCTGAATACTGGGTGCACCTTCGGAAATCTAATACAGAACCCATAGTAAGGATATACACAGAGGCAAGATCGCAGCAAGAATCCGATGTGCTAGCCGACAGGTTCATCGCCGAAATAGAATCGATCGCGAATAGTTAAGATTTAGTACTTTTACATAATAGGTCATGTACAATGCTTAAGACAACTGAAATATTAGGAACTAAATTGGAGGCATATTTTGCCCCCTACAAAGAAAATATCTTAGGTATTGACCAGACTTTCGATTCGCCTTTTGGTACTAAAACTATTGTGTATACAGACTGGACCGCAAGTGGCAGGTTGTATGGGCCTATAGAAGACAAAATGATCAATACCTTTGGTCCGTTTGTGGCTAATACGCATACCGAAACTACGGTTACCGGAACCACCATGACGCACGCCTATCACGAGGCCCGTGCCATAATAAAAAGGCATGTAAATGCCGGGAAGGACGATGTGCTGATCACTACCGGTACAGGGATGACAGGTGCGGTGAATAAGTTTCAAAGGATCCTGGGGCTTAAGATCCCCGAACAGGTAAAAGACCAGCTAAGTATAAAGGAAGAAGACAGGCCGGTTGTCTTTGTTTCGCATATGGAACATCACAGTAATCAAACCTCCTGGCTGGAAACCATTGCTACGGTGGAGGTTATTCCTTGCGACGAGACAGGTTTGTTTTGTCTTGATAATTTAAAGAAACTCCTGGAGAAGTATAAATCGAGAGAAATCAAAATCGCTTCTATTACCAGTTGTTCTAATGTTACCGGACTTAGAACTCCATATCACGATGTGGCAAAATTAATGCACCGTAATAACGGGCTATGCTTCGTGGATTTTGCTTGCTCGGCACCTTATATAAATATCGACATGCATCCCGAAGATGAAGAAGCATCTTTGGATGCTATTTTTCTTTCCCCACATAAGTTTCTTGGTGGGCCGGGTACTACGGGAGTACTTATTTTCAATAAAAAGCTATACCGAAACCTTGTTCCCGATTGCCCCGGAGGAGGAACCGTAGATTGGACGACTCCCTGGGGAACCCATAAGTATATCGAGAACATAGAAGAAAGAGAAGATGGAGGCACCCCCGGGTTTCTTCAGGTTATAAAAACATCGCTTGTGATCAAGCTCAAAGAGCAAATGGGCGTTGAGAATATTCTAAATCGTGAAGAAGAATTATTAGAGTATATCTTCGATCGGCTGGAGCAGGAGCCAGTGATCTCCATACTGGCAGGGCAGCATAAAAACCGACTGGGCGTGATATCCTTCACTATTGGTGATCTGCATCACGACATGGCCGTTAAAATGCTGAATGATTATTACGGCATACAGACCAGGGGTGGTTGCAGCTGTGCCGGTACTTATGGTCATTACCTTCTGGGCATCGATCATGAGAAATCTGACGAGATCATAGGAAAAGTAAATGCAGGCGAGCGTCTCATGAAACCGGGATGGGTACGACTTTCGATTCACCCTACCATTACAAATAAAGAAATTGAATATATCTGTGATAGTGTGATCGATCTGGCCAAGAATTACCAGGAATTAGCTGCAGATTATGAATTTACAAACGGAAAGTTTACCCACAAATTAGAATCTAAATCTCCATATTCGCCCTTAGATCCCAGCTGGTTTGAGCTTTAACTCCTAAGTTTCCATCGCTTGTGTGACCATAGATAAAACTGGGGAGCAGCTTTGATCTGATCTTCAATTTCGTTTAAAAAGGCCCGTGTAATCTCATAATCCGGAAATTTCGAAGGATCTTCGGCGAGAAGTACAAAGGAGGCTCTGTAGTAACCACGTTTTACTTTATTGACTTTTAAATAAACTGAGGCGAAATCGAGTTTTTTTGCCAGTTCTTCCGAACCCGTAAATACAGGTACATCAATACCCATAAAAGTGTCACGATGTTTAAAAGCGCCGGGTTTTGGTGTTTGATCGGCAAGAATTAGGGTTATGGATTTGATATTTTCCTTAGCAAGTCTAAATAAAACCGGAACAATTTTTTTATTCGTGACGATCTCGGCTCCGTAGCGACCGCGGATCTTTTTAACAAGCCGGTCGAAGGATTCGTTACCCAGTTTCTTATACACCGCCAGACCTTTGTATTGGATCTGTTTTCCCAGGATACCACTCCATTCCCAACTGGCATAATGGCCACATAGTAATAAGATGCTACGATCTTTATCATAAAGATCATGGATGAGTTCGAGATTCTCAAATTGAAACCGTTTTCTTATTTCCTTTTCTGAAATCGTTAGATTTTTGATGGTTTCGAATATGATATCACACAAATGACGGTAGAATTTTCGGGCAATCACTCTGCGTTCGCTTTCGGATTTTTGAGGGAACACCAATCGTAGATTATCGAGTACCACTTTTTTACGATATCCAATCACCCTGTAGGCAATAAATGACAAGATATCCGATTTAATATATAGCAATCGCATCGGCATGACGGATGTTAGCCATAATATTGGATAGATAATCAGATAAACCAGTCGCCGCATAGGTTATTTTACAGCAAAACTAACTAAATTTATTGCATTGTTATCACGAATCTACTTCAGAAACTATTATGCAGAATATACATCCGGCCACAATTGTAATAATTGCGGCGAACATTATTATTTCATTAAAGGGTTTTAGCGATTTTTCGTTTTTCGAAAAATACAAATTCAACATTGCCGGGATCCGTCGGGGAGAACAAATACGGATGTTCTCATCGGGATTTTTGCATGTGGATTATGCTCATCTGCTTTTCAACATGCTTACCCTTTATTTTTTCGCTAATGTGGTTATTGGTTCGGTAGGGGTTACAAAATTTGTTCTGATCTACCTCGCCAGCTTGATCGTTGGAAACTTATTGTCGTTCTACTTCCATAAGGACGAGTATCACTACAGTGCAGTTGGAGCGAGCGGAGCTGTTACCGGGGTGTTGTATGCTGCTATATTGTTTTACCCCGATATGGGATTATACCTATTTTTTATCCCTATCCCCATCCCTGCGTGGATATTTGGTATTCTGTATCTGCTATACTCTATTTACGGGATGCGTTCCAGGCATGGAAACATTGGGCATGATGCTCACTTTGGCGGCGCAATAGCGGGCTATTTGCTCACTATAGCCTTTGTCCCTTCCTTATTGGAACACAGTTTGTGGATCGTTGGATTACTTGCAGCACCTATCATTTTATTGTTTATCTTAAATAAGCTAGGTAAAATTTAAAAATTAATTGAAAAATGAGAAATTTAGTAACCATAATCACCTTATTTATAACATGTTCCCTTATGGCACAAGAAGTAATTAAACCCACGGTTGAGGTATCGGGTGAAGGAATTGTACGGGTAGTTCCTGATGAAGTAACCATCTCCCTTCGGGTAGAAAATACCGGAAATAACGCAAAGGAATTGAAGCAGCAGAATGATAGAATTGTAAATGATGTTTTGTCGTTTATTCGTTCTCAGAAGATCGAGGATAAAAACGTAAAGACCGAGTATATTAGATTAAGTAAGAATTACGACTATAACACTAAGAAATACAACTACGCAGCCAATCAGTCCATTTCTTTGAAACTCACAGATCTCGATAAATACGAGACTTTAATGAATGGCCTCATGGAGAGCGGTATCAACCGCATTGATGGTATTTCATTTTCTTCATCTCAAAGGTCGGCCTTAGAATCGGAGGCCCGAAAAAAAGCGGTGGCGGATGCGCTGATGAAAGCCAAGGAATATGCCGGAGTGCTTAACCAGGGAGTAGGAAAAGCCATTTCTATACGGGAAAACGTAAACTATTCACCGCCAACACCTTTATATCGATCTGCCATGCAAATGGACAGTTCGGGAGGAGGTGAGCAGACCATGGCCCCGGGTGAAATGGAAGTACGGGTGGTTATCTATATTAGTTTCGAACTTCTATAATTAAGGACCTAACAAAGAAGAAATTTTAGCTTCAAGCGCCTGACCTCTAAGGTTCTTGGCGATGATCTTCCCATTCTCATCCAGCAGGAATGTTGCCGGGATAGACCTCACGTTATACAAACGAGCTATTGGATCTTGCCAGAACTTTAGGTTGGAAACGTGATACCAATCCATCTTATCGTCTTTTATAGCCTGAAGCCAACGCTCTTTCTGTCCTTCACGATCAAGGGACACACTTATGATATTTAGGCCTTTGTCATGATACTTTTCGTATACTCGAACCACATTGGGGTTTTCCCGTCGGCAGGGTTTACACCAGGACGCCCAGAAATCGATTATTGTATACTTGCCGAGAGTTTTTTTTAAGGATAGCATTTCTCCGGTAGGTGTGGGTGCGGCAAAATCTGGTGCAACTCCACCAATATCGGCTCTTTTCATCTTTTCCACCTCTCGCATTATGTCACCGGCAAGTAAAGAGGAGGCGGTTTTAGGAGGCAGATTTTTAACGATCTCGTCTGCCACGTCAACACTAATTTCTTTTCGCTGTAGCAGTTCGGAAGTTAGCATAAGTGAAAAAATAGAATTGCCGTTCTCCTTGATGAAATTTACTTTATAAGCTGTTTCTTCGTTCACCAGGTCTACATTTTCACGCTGGATCTCTGCTATTAAAATATTATCCTGCTGGCGGCGAGCCTCTTGGAAACGTTGCGAATTAGTCTGCTTGCGTTTATTGAATTCCTTCATCTGCTTTACAAACTGAGTGTACATTTCATTTTGGCGACTTCCGGTTACATTAGACGCTATCATACTGTCCTTGTATAAAGTAGCCTTGAGGTTTTCATTTTCCGGGAAAAAGATAACTGTACCTCTTGGGTCTTCGGAAGCCAGGTATCCTAATTGAAGTTTATCGGATTTCGGAAAGCTGGCACTAAATTTTTCGTTTTCAATAGTAAGGGTATCTGCAGGAACAGGTTGGCTGTTGTCCTCAATGAAATAAACAACGAGCTGGGTACCGTCTGCGAATCCTTGTGCTGTACCATCCAGGGTATAGTTTTCCGAGTCTTCAGAACAAGAAAACAATAAAACTGTAATAAAAAGGGCTAAATATCGTCTCATATAGATAAGTTTGTGTACAAAAATAGCTGTAATTTTCGCCAGACAAAAATGGAATACTCAAATAATTGTTAATTATTTGCTCATTATTCTGTGCATGAACGAAATTGCTTAATTTTGAGCGTTAAACAACTGAAAATGAAAGATAAGACTACTTCGACCCAATTTCCTCTCAAGATCAAGGTGAGCTTTAGTAAGCTATTTGATTCGTATAGAGAATCATTGGACAGTATGAGTGGTTTACAAAAGGAACGGGCTGAAGAGATATTGAAGGTTGCCGAAGAATATCCCATTTTGTCTGAAGGATTTGATGATGAGGAAACATTAGCGAAATATCAATCGCAGGTACATTTGGTGCTGGAAGATTTCTTTGCCGGTATACTGGCAAAGAATGAAATAAAAATAGCTTCTATTCCATACAGGTTCGTGATTTTCAGATCATCGGAGAGGTTCAAGAATATTGTGGCCCATGCCGGGGAAGATTTTAAAGCCCAGTTAACCAATTTTAATGACGACGAGGCATATATGATGGGATGTTCTATGATACTAAATGCTTATTACGGCTATAAAGTAGATTTTAGAAGACCATTTTATTATGATATCCCTGATGCAAACGGCATCATGAGACATTACAAAGTCTTGTACAATGGGGACTTTATTGATATTGAGAAGACCGACCGCTCGATCGACATCACCAAGGAAGACGTAGCCGAACTGATCGACAACTTTGGTAATATCAAATTATGGAAGGAAAAGTTTCCTCCCAACAGCTGGCTGTTTAAAGGATTTGTAATTGCGACTATGTACGACGCGACCATGGATGTATCGCTGTCGTCATTTAAGTCTAATTTGATCTCGAAGGATTCGAAAGATGAAGATTTTACCAAGAAATTCCGAAACATAGTTAGGTCTATCTTCAATTTACCTGCGTTGGATGTTGGATATACAATGTTCGATGCAGATGAAAGGGAGTTTCATACTCCACCTATGCTGGGCACACCCAAAAGTTATCTTTTAAATGGAAAGCAAAGTGAAGCTTGTACAGCCGCCTTATGCCCTCATTCGTATGAATCACTTTTTGTAAAGAACGAATTCTATTCAATCTCTGATGTAGCTAAGTTTTACGAATTGTATCCCGATAATATTCTATACAAGACTCTAAACGAACAGAAGATGGGAAGTGCCATATTGGCGCCATTGGTAAGCAGAGGAGAGCTATTGGGAGTTATGGAATTGGTTTCACCGAACGCGCAGGAGTTAAATTCTGTGAACGCAAATAAATTGCACGACATCATGCCTTATCTCGTGGATTCGGTGAGGCAATCGGTAGAACGGGAGCGAAATGAAATAGAATTATTGATTCAGGAAGAATGTACATCTATTCACCCCAGTGTTCACTGGAAATTTAAAAAAGAGGCCGAACGAGTCCTACGATCCAGACATTATAGTGATACGGAGTTATCGTTTAGGGAGATAGTTTTTGAGAATGTTTACCCTTTATTTGGTCAGATGGATATTAAAGGTTCATCTATTGCCAGAAACGACGCTACCAAGCACGATCTTGTTTTACAACTTAAATTGGTAAAGAAGATCATTGAGAAGATATACAAAGTGGAAGACCTGCCTATATATGAGCAGATCAATTTCAGAATCAATAAATTCCTGAGCGATATCAAGGACCAACTGGAAGTGGATACAGAACGCAAGGTGCTGAACTTCCTGAAAGAAGAGATCGTTCCCTTATACGATCATCTAAGTAAAAAGAACAAGGTCCTGGCAGAGCTGATCGCCGATTATTACAAGGAGATCGACAATGACAAAGGTTTTGTTTACAAATACCGCAAGGATTATGACGATTCTGTCATGCAGGTAAACAAGCACATGGCGAACATTCTGGACATAAAGCAAAGGCATGCACAGGCAATGTACCCGCACTACTTTGAAAGGTTTAAAACTGACGGGGTTGAGCACAATATGTACATAGGTGAATCTATAACCAAAGATGATAGTTTCAATAAGATATACCTCTATAACCTTAGATTATGGCAGTTACAGGCCATGTGTGAAATGGAGAATAGTTTTTATCATCTAAAGGAAAAGTTACCGGTTGCCCTTGATGTCGCCTCCATGATACTTGTTTTCAACACCTCTCTTTCGCTTCGTTTTAGAATGGACGAGAAGCGATTCGATGTGGATGGTACGTACAATGCCAGATACGAAGTAGTAAAGAAGCGCGTGGACAAGGCTCATATCAAGGGAACAGAAGAGAGGATCACTCAACCTGGTAAGATAACCATCATATATTCGCAAAGAGCTGATGAAAAAGAATATTTAAAATATATCGGCTTCTTGCAACATAAAAAACTACTGGATAAGGATGTAGAGATCCTGAAATTGGAGGATCTTCAAGGGGTTACCGGTTTAAAAGCGATCCGGGTAAGTGTGCTGTATTCTAAAAAACTGGATGATCAGAAAAAAGAATACTACACTTATGATGATCTCATGAAACAACTTAGCTCTTAATTAACTAAATTATCAACCGTTACTGTCTGCTCGGCGAGAGAAAAAGACACGGCGAACGCAATAATAGATATTATTATTCCCAATACGAAGATGGTATAAGTCCATCGTAAAATTCGGTACTTACGATCAAGAACTTTCCCCAGGAAATAGAGGTCCTTGGTGAGGGAGGAATACACATAATCCCTGTCCTTCAATAGCTCTTCTATAGCCCATTGATATTGAGAGAGCTCCATTTTATGAAAGTTCCCAAAAAAGGTAAGATTAACAGATTTGTTCTTTACATCCTCTTCGGTAAACTCTCCTCTGGTTACATTTGGGCGGGTAGCGATCACTGCCAGGATCATCGATATTGTACTCGATACTACAAAAATAGCAGAAGGTGCAATAAGAAAAGGGTTGGTGTCCAACTTCGACAAGAGGTTAGACAGCACCAGTGAAATGATAATAGCATTAACCGAAAGCAAGATGTTCGCCTTGGTATCGGCAATATCACTTAGCTTTATATGGTTACGCAATGCAACTCGGTAAAAGGTTTGTATGCCTCTTTCCGGACTCGCATCTTTGTATTTTGCTTTTAACTCGGCCTTGAGTTTTTCCTTTTTTAACTTTTTCCTGTCCTTCTTTCGTTTTTTCATCAGTTTCGCCAGATTACTTTCTTTAACCGGCTGCCATTTTTTAAGGGCATACTCACTGTAAAACTGGTGTTCTTCTACAAGAAGCCTGATATTTTCGTTTCGCCACTCTTTAGGGCTATATGTCTTTATATTTTGAGCAATTAATTCCTGTCGAAGAAATTCACTGGCTTCTTCGAAATAATCTTTTCCAAAATGGGATGCATCGGCATCCTTGATCATTTCTTCAAGTTTATTTTTTGGATCCTTATCGAATTTGGTGGCAAGTATACATTTTTCTACTTCGTCGATAACATCTTTCTCTACTTCCTGCGATTCGAGAAACTCCCGTGCGATCCTAGCACTCTCTTCTTCATGGTTATCTCTGCATTTAATATAGCCTGTATCGTGTAATAAGGCAGATAGCCTCAAAACGAGACTTTCCTTCTTGCTTAGCTTAGAATTTTCTATGATCTCATTGATACTTTTTAAAACACGTTTGGAATGGGTGTAATTGTGATAGAGAAAATTTGTTGGAAGCTCCTCCTTAAATAGATTTAAGATATAATCATCTGCTGCCTGTACAATGTCGTTCATAGGTGTTATCTTTAGAAGCACAAAATACTAAAAATAATCCTCGAGTCTGTTGATATGAAGTTTTTTTACCAATCCATTATTATAGTTTTAAGTTCGCTGATATTAAGTTGTGGAAGTTATAAACCGAAATTTATTTCTGAAGAAAATCCAACTCCTGCAACCGTAACAAATTCAGAAATTGAAAAACGTATTTACCTGGTGGGTGATGCCGGTTATGCGCCTGAAAATGAAACCAGTCTGGCACTGAAAGCTTTCGAGAAGCTGATCTCTAAATCTAACACCAAAGAGGATCATCTAATTTTCCTGGGTGATAATATATATGACAACGGACTGCCGGCTAAAGGACATAAAGATCGAAAACAAGCCGAACACCGGTTGGAAATTCAGTTGGATGCCGCCAAGAAATTTGATGGTGAGGCCCTATTCATACCCGGAAATCACGATTGGTATAGCAATGGGGTGAAGGGACTGAAGAGGCAGGAAGAGTATGTTGAAGATGCCCTGGACGATAATGAGGCCTTCCAGCCGGAAAATGGATGCCCGGTGGAAAATATATCATTATCCGATAATATAGAACTCCTGGTACTGGATACACAATGGTATATCGCAGACTGGGACAAATACCCCACGATAAATGACGACTGTGATATAAAGACCAGAAAGGGTTTCTTCCTGGAAGTAGAAGATAAACTCAAGGATAACAACGACAAGACAGTGGTTATCGCAATGCATCATCCGGCATATACGTATGGCTTACATGGAGGATATTATAATTTCAACAAGCATATATTCGCTGCCAACAACAACATCCCTTTGCCGGGAATAGCGAGTTTAGTAACGCTAATACGTTCTCAGGGAGGTGTGTCCCCTCAGGACAGGTACAACAACAGGTATAACGAACTTATGCGCCGTCTGATAACTCTTGCTTCTGGGAATGACAAAGTTATTTTTGCGTCCGGGCATGAGCATACCTTACAATATATAGAAATAGAATCTCTACGACAGATCGTTTCCGGTTCCGGGGCGAAAAGAGCGCCAGTAAACCTTGGTAAGGGAGCAAAGTTTGTAAGTGGGGAGCAAGGATTTGCAGTACTTGATATCTATAAGAACGGAGGCTCCCGGGTAACATTTTACGATGCATCCACCGGCGAACCAACCCAGGTATATACTACCGAAGTTTTTCCGGCCGATAAGGAATACGATGTCTCTACTTTACCCGATGAATTTCCCGATACTATAAAAGCTTCGGTGTATGAGAAAGAGGAAACCGAAAAATCTGAAGGATACGAATGGTTCTGGGGTGATCATTACAGGTACCTTTACGGGACCGAATTAGAAGTGCCGGTAATGACACTTGAGGATTTTGAAATGGGTTTCACCATCGAACGTAAAGGTGGAGGACACCAGACCAGGTCTCTCAGACTGGTAGATTCCAAAGGTAGAAATTTTGCTTTACGTGCGTTAAAGAAAAGCGCTGTGCAATTCTTACAAAGTGTAGCGTTTAAGGACACCTATGTTGAAGAGGATTTTGAAGAAACGCTTACCGAGGAAGCGATCTTAGATTTCTATACGTCTAGTCATCCTTACGCAGCCTTTGTAGTACCAAAGCTCTCCGATGCTTTAGGGATATATCATACTAATCCTTTTCTCTTTTATATGCCCAAGCATAAAGCCCTTGGAAAGTACAACGAGGAATTTGGAGATGAACTTTATTTTATTGAAGAAAGGCCGGACGATGGTTTTCTGGATGTGGAATCCTTCGGAAAACCAGATGCTATCGAGAGCACAAGCGATGTGCTGGAAAACCTTCGGGCCGACGAAAAATACCGGATGGACGAACCAGCTTTTATCCGTGCGCGACTTTTTGATATGATCCTGGGCGACTGGGACAGGCATCAGGACCAATGGAGATGGTCTCGTTTTGATATTTCGGACGATGAGAAGATTTATCGCCCTATCCCACGGGACAGGGATCAGGTTTTTTCAAAATATGACGGAGCATTGCTGGATTTCATGAAACTGCTTATCCCGGGAACTAAGCAATTTCAGGAATACAATGAAGATTTTAAAGATTATAAATGGATCAACCTCGCAGGAATAAAAATAGACCGGACGTTCGCACAAACCTCGGGAAAAGAGGTTTGGCTGGAACAGGCACTGTTTATTGCCGAGAATCTAACAGACGAGGTAATAGAAGAGGCGTTCGATCAATTACCTCCCGAGGTTCAGAATGAAGATTCGGAAGAAATAAAGCGTATGCTTAAATCGCGAAGAGGAAAGCTGGTGGCATTTGCGGGGAAATACTTTGATCACTTAACCAAACTGGTTGTGCTAACGGCTACCGATAAAGATGATCATATAGAAATAGAACGCGGAGATCATTTTACCGAAGTCTCTATTTCCAGAATTAAAGATGGTAAAGTACAGCCACCATTTAAAACCAGGAGGATAGAACACAAGAAAACCAAAGAAATTTGGGTGTATGGCCTGGATGATGACGATAATATCGTGGTTAAAGGCAGACCCAACGATCCTATCCGTGTTCGAATTATAGGAGGGCAGAACAACGACACCTATACTATTGAAAATGGAAGAAGAGTGAAGGTATACGATCATAAGACAAAACCTAATTCATTAGTAAGGAAAGGAGGCGCTAATATCAATTTCACCGATAATTATCGTTATAACATCTATCGATACGATAAATATATTGATGGGGTTACTTCCTTCTTCCCCGGGGTTGGATTTAACCCCGACGATGGGATGAAAGTGGGAATCACTATATCCTCTGCCGATCGCGGATTTAAAAACGATCCTTTCCAGGTGAAGCACACTTTGAGCGGCGGATATTTCTTCGCCACTCAAGGTTTCGATATACAATATACCGGCGAGTTTGCCAACGTTTTGAACAATTGGAACGTACTGGCAGGGGCGCGAATTACTTCCGAAAACTTCACCAGGAATTTTTTCGGTTTTGGAAACGAAACCACCAATGAGGATGATGAGTTAGGGATGGACTATAACAGGGTAAAAACTGCAATTCGCAGTGCCAAAACGGGAGTTGTAAAGGACGGTCATTACGGAAGTCGGATCGAGATCACAGCCGAGCTCGAAACGATAGAGGTAGAACCCACAGACGATCGTTTTATAGCCCAGGAAATAGCAGATCCCGCCTTTTTCGACGATAGAAAATACTTCGGAATTGTAGATGTAACCTACAGCTATTCTGGATATGATACAAAGGTTGTGCCTACGCGAGGTATGTTCTTTAAAGTGAAATCGGGTGTTACGATGAACATGCAGGATAGTGAGCGAACCTTTGGTTATATACAGCCTTCCATGGAATTCTATAATACGATCACGAGAAATCGTAAACTGGTGTTGCGATCCCAGGTTCAGGGTCAGTTTAACATTGGCGATTCATTCGAATTTTACCAGGCTGCGGTATTAGGAGCCAACACCGGTCTTCGAGGATACAGGACCGAACGATTTAGCGGAGAGAGCGCACTGGCGTTCAGTGCAGATCTGCGATACAGCTTGTTTAAGTTCAACACTGGCCTGCTCCCTCTTAAATTAAATGTCTTTGGAGGCTACGATTACGGGAGGGTTTGGCTTGATGAAGAAAATTCTAACACCTGGCATGATAGTGTAGGAGGTGGGATTATAGTTAATGCTATAGATACACTTTCGGGACAATTTGGTCTCTTCAACAGCGATGATGGTTTAAGATTTTCATTTGGTTTTGGTCTTAGCCTTTAAGCTAAAGACTATTTTCTCTGAATTTTTTAAAGGATTGAATGGCTCTTTTACGGATTTATTGTGTCCTTGAACGAAAACACATTTTCGAAAATGATTTTAGTTTTTTATCCTTGAAAATCCACCGTTTATTTGCAGAGTAATCCTGGTATAGTGTTTAAACGGTGTAAGAAGTTTTTTCATAAAAGGGATTATATTGGTTAGTTTTATGCCCTTCCATCCCTGGAAGGGTTTTTTTCTTTTACCAATCTAATCCAGTTCAAGTATGTACAAATTCCTACCGCCGGATCCATTCTCTTCATCGGCTATAAAAAGTGAATTTTCATCCCTGAAAGAGATGCTTTCCTTCTGCGAAGTATGATTGAGTTTTATTAGCCTCACTGAACCTTTAAAGAAATTATCCGCTGGGTAGTTTGAAAACAACCAAACCTTGTTATAACTAAGCAAGACTAACCTGTTTTGCTTTCGGTCTATCGCCGCCGAGGTTACCTGGCAGTCGTCATCGTCCTCACAAGTAACAAACGTGTCCATCAACATGGCTGTGTGATGTCCGGGCTGCGCAGGTAACTTATAAAGTTTTGTGGTACCGTCGAACTTCGAGCTTCTGTTGCGTGTGAACAAGTAGAAATTTCCATCGAGGTAAACGAAAGACTCCACATCAAAATTTCGGTTCTTCTTCTTCGGGGGAAATTTATCCTGATCCTCAAACTGAAAAGAGATCTTGATAGCTTCCATCGCTACCTTAGGTAACTCATGCCTCGTGGTAAGTTGATAAATCACTTGATCCTCTCGTTTGTTACGATTGTTCCCAAAATCGCCAATATAGATGTTCCCGTCATCATCGGAGGTTACATCTTCCCAATCTTCGTTTTCTCCATTCGTGATCTCGATCGTTCTTTCAATTTTGTTGGTGATGGGATTATATCCATAAACAATAGCTTCATTCCCAGAATCGTTCACAGACCATAAAAGGGGACTCCCCTCCGCAGAACTAAAACCACTTATTTCCTCGAGGGTATCCGGTAAGGAATGTACAAGGGATAATTTTCCGTGATTCTGACATGTTATGGTGGTAACAAATAAGAATAATAGAATGCTGAGTTTATATATATGTTTGCCTGGAGCTTCCTTTATCAAAACCACTAGTTTGATAGTTTCGGGTGGTTATCGGAAGAACGCATTGTCCACGCATCCAGCATCCAGCTTGTCTTTTCCAGGTCTGCTATATATCCGCCGATAAGGTCTATAGTACCTTCATCATTAGCTTCACCTGCCTTATCGATCACTTTTCTCATTTGATCGATCATAGTACCATGGTCCTCTAAAAGGGTCTTAACCATGGCGAGATCATCGAGGTCTGAAGAGGATTCGGAAAGATTAGAACTCTTTAGATAATCTGAATAATTACTCAGAGGTTGAAATCGGAGGGTTAGGATACGTTCGGCGATCTCATCCACTTTTAATTTGGCGTCATCGTACATTTCTTCGAATTTAACATGCAAGTCGAAAAAATTACTGCCTACCACATTCCAATGGAAATTGCGAAGTTTCTGATAGTACAGATGAAAATCTGCCAGGAGGATATTAAGTTCTGTAGCCGTGGATTTTATTTTTTCTTTATCTAGGTTCAAGTAAGCCATCATATTTTTTTTTTTGGTTTACACAAATTTAAGGACAGTGTGAGGCGAACACAAGTTTTACGGGAGGTTTACCATTTATTTAACGGCTTTTAAACGATATTAACGAAGCTTTATAATTTAGGTTCTCAATTTTTTATAAGTACTGAATATTAGTCGTTTTTCCCCTATTTGTTGTAGCTTTGTGCGCTTAAAAACAGCCCTGATCATGAAGAACAATCTCCATATTGCCATTCGAGCAGCTATAGAAGGAGGCTTGGAAATAATGAAGGTGTATGGTACCAATTTCAGCGTGGAATTAAAAGGAGATAACTCTCCCTTAACCATTGCCGATGAGAATGCGAATGACGTCATTAATAGGTATCTGCTAAAAACCGGAATTCCTATTATCAGTGAGGAAAACAGGCAAACCGATTATGAAGCCAGGCGAGATTGGACCCAGTGCTGGATAGTGGATCCACTCGATGGAACCAAAGAATTTGTAAAACGAAATGGTGAATTTACGGTAAACATTGCGTTGGTAATTAATGGCAGTCCACATTTAGGAGTGATCTATGTACCTGTGGAAAAGACACTATACTTTACTTCTGAAGACGCCACATCCTCGTACAAATGTGTTATCCAGGATCCTGAAGCATCTGTAGATGAAATAATTGAACAAGCTGAAGTGATCAGGCCCTTAACCGATGTTGTTCCCCCTGTGAAGGTGGTGGGTAGTCGCTCTCATCTCAATGATGACACCCGGGCGTTTATTGCCGAGATCGAAAAAAAGAATGAAGTGGAGATCGTGTCCAGAGGAAGTTCTTTGAAATTCTGTCTTGTAGCAGAAGGTAAGGCTCATGTATACCCTAGATATGCTCCTACAATGGAGTGGGATACTGCTGCAGGCCATGCTATTTGTGAAGCTGTAGGAGTAAAAGTAATTGAAGAATCGACAAGGACACCGCTTAAGTACAATAAGAAGAACTTATTGAATCCGTATTTTCTGGTAACTCGCTAACATGGCAAAGTACAAACACGAATCACATATTAGAAGTTTGCTGAAAGGTATTTCCTGGCGAGTTATTGCCACTACCGATACCGTATTGGTAGCTTTGCTGATCACTTGTTTGTTTGGGCAGTGTAGTTTAGAAAATGCATTGAAGATAGGGGCTGCAGAATTTTTACTGAAGCTTATTGTCTATTATGTTCACGATCGTATCTGGCAGCGATTCCAGAATGGTGTAAATGTTAGCAAGCTTCAAACCATATATAAATCTATTTCATGGCGTGTCGTGGCAACCTCCATGACCTTTGTGATTTCAGGTGCTGTTCTAGACAGTTTCAATGAAGTTGCACTTTTCATAGCCCTAACCGAGCTATTTACTAAATTTGTACTTTATTATTTTCACGAGCGTCTTTGGTTGCGAATACCTTTGGGGCGAATTAGGAATTATTTCTTAAAACGATTTAAAAAGTAATGCAGGAAAATATCATTCCACATCAATTCAGTATTTCGAAGGTAGACAGGATGTCTCTTAAGGGGCACAATGCTTTGTTGCTGTGGTTTACCGGATTGTCCGGTTCAGGGAAATCTACGATCGCGAATGCGGTGGAAAAGGCCCTGGTGAAAAATAAGATACATACCTACACCCTGGACGGTGATAATGTAAGAAAGGGCCTGAATAATAACCTTGGTTTCTCTCCTGAAGACCGGACGGAAAATATCCGCCGAATTGCCGAAGTAGCCAATTTGATGATAGACGCAGGCTTAGTAGTGCTGGCTGCTTTTGTGTCACCTTACCAAAAAGACCGTGAGCGTATACGGAGTATAGTAGGAGAAAAACAGTATGTAGAGATCTTTGTAAACACGCCCCTGGAAGAGTGTGAACGTAGAGATGTAAAAGGTTTATACGCCAAAGCCAGAGCAGGGGAGATAAAGAATTTTACCGGGATCAACGCACCCTATGAGGCACCTGTGAATCCGGACCTGGAAATTGATACTACTAAAATGACGGTGGATGAAGCCGTTTCGGAAATATTAAAACACTTAAAAACTAAACTCGCTAAAAAGCATGAGTAAGTATTATTTAAATTATCTGGATGAATTAGAATCGGAGGCTATTTATATACTGCGCGAGGTATGGGCACAGTTCCAGAATCCTGTGATTCTCTTTTCCGGTGGAAAGGATTCTATTGTGGTGACACATCTGGCAAAAAAAGCGTTTTATCCGTCGAGGATTCCGTTTCCGCTGATGCATGTGGATACCGGACATAACTTTCCAGAAACCATGAAATTTAGAGACGACCTTATAAAGGACCTGGGAGTGCAGCTAATTGTAGGATCTGTTCAGGAATCTATCGATACGGGGCGAGTAGCCGAAGAAAAAGGAAAGAACGCTACCCGTAATGCCCTTCAGATCACCACCTTGCTCGATGCCATAGAAACAAATAAGGTGGACTGTGCTATTGGAGGTGGTAGAAGAGATGAGGAAAAGGCCAGGGCTAAAGAGCGGTTCTTTTCGCATCGGGACGATTTCGGACAATGGGATCCCAAAAACCAACGTCCCGAATTGTGGAACATTTTAAATGGAAAGCATTTCGAGGGCGAACATTTCAGGGCATTTCCTATTAGTAACTGGACAGAAATGGATGTATGGAACTATATCCTTCGTGAGAATATTAGCATTCCTTCGCTCTATTTCGCGCATGAGCGAGAGGTGGTTTGGCGCCAGGATTCATGGATCCCGGTTTCGGAACATCTAAAACTGGACGATGGAGAGGAAATTCAGAAGAAAAAAATAAGATTCAGAACCCTCGGTGATATTACGATCACGGGAGGAATAGAAAGTGATGCGGATACCCTGGAGAAGATCGTTTCCGAAGTTGCTGCGATGAAACAAACAGAACGTGGTAACCGCAGTGATGATAAAAGAAGTGAAACTGCCATGGAAGACCGTAAGCGACAAGGGTATTTTTAAGATAATCCGGTGCTCCCTAAGGGAGTGATTTATACTATTTCAAACAAGATAATAAGCATATAGAACGAATGAGCAATTCAACCCAGATCGATAACAATCAATTATTACGATTTACAACCGCCGGAAGTGTTGATGATGGAAAGAGTACCCTTATCGGCCGACTCCTATACGATAGCAAGGCCATTTTTGAAGATCAACTTCAGGCAGTTGAAAATACCAGTAAGCGCAAGGGGCATGATGGAGTGGACCTGGCTTTATTTACAGATGGCTTGAGAGATGAGCGCGAACAGGGGATCACTATCGATGTTGCCTATCGTTATTTTACAACGCCACGTAGAAAATTTATTATTGCAGATACACCCGGTCACATCCAATATACTCGTAACATGGTTACCGGAGCATCTACCGCTAATGCAGCGTTGATATTAATCGACGCAAGGCATGGTGTGATCGAACAAACAAAAAGACATGCCTTTATTGCTTCATTGCTCCAGATTCCGCATATCATAGTTTGTATCAATAAAATGGATCTGGTGGACTACAAAGAAGAAGTATATGAGGGGATCATAGAACAATTTGAAGAATTCTCCTCTAAGCTTTATGTAAAGGATATTCGCTTTTTGCCTATTAGTGCATTAAACGGCGACAATGTTGTAAATCGATCGGAGAACATGGAATGGTATCAGGGTGCTCCACTTTTACACACTCTGGAACACATGCATATAAGTAGTGATATCAATAAGATCGATGCGAGGTTTCCGGTTCAGACGGTCCTTCGCCCGCAACGAGAAGGCTTTATCGACTACAGAGGATATGCAGGCAGGGTGGCTAGTGGAATTTTTCGCCCTGGAGATGAAGTAACAGTGATGCCTTCGGGATTCACTTCAGTAATAAAATCCATAGATACCATTGATGGACCATTAAAGGAAGCGTATGCCCCTATGTCGGTTTCCATTACCCTGGAGGATGATATAGACATAAGCAGGGGTGATATGATCGTTCGTACCAATAACAAACCGGAACCTCTGCAGGAGTTTGACGCCATGTTATGCTGGTTGCACAATGATCCTGCCAGGCCGCGAGCAAAATATACGATCATGCATACCTCAAATGAGCAGAAAGCCATGATCAAGGATGTACTGTACAAGATCGATATTAATACCTATAACCGTGAGGAAGAGGATAAGCAACTCAACATGAACGATATTTCAAGGGTAAAGGTGAGAACTACCAGGCCTTTGATGATAGACGAATATCGTGATAATCGCGTTACCGGAAGTTTTATCCTTATCGATGATGCTACCCATGAGACAGTAGCGGCGGGAATGATATTGTAGCAATTTGTTTAAAAAGTTAAACTCGAGGAACAAGCTGCTTTAGCAGCTTCGAAATCTCTATCTTGGATAACTTAAACACTCCCCAAAGTTAAAAGCCGGAACAGGATTTTTAATAACAGCAAGGTGAATACATGATACAACGATTACTTCAATTACTGAAGAATAAGGAAAATGTACAGTTAATTGCAAATTTCTTTTCTTTAGTTTCTATAAAGGGATTCGATATGCTTATTCCCCTTTTTATCCTACCTTATCTTGTTCGGACCCTGGGTATAGATGTATTTGGATTAACTGCATTCTCCCTTGCATTTTGTATGTATTTTGGAGCGTTTATTCATTACGGCTATTCTATAACAGCAGTTCGGGAGATCGCCAGAGCAAGAAAAGATCAAGAATTTCTGTCAAAACAGTACAGCACCTACATATCGCTGGCGATTGTACTTTTGATTATTAGTTTAATATTGTTTTTTGTCATAGTTGCCGTAATTCCCACTTTGAGGGAATACTGGATTCTACATCTCTATACCTTTTATTTCGTGGCCATGCAATCCCTTTTTCCCGCCTGGTTTTTTCAAGGAATTGAGCGAATGAAGTATATAGCTTTTATCAACCTTTCAACCAAGGTCCTTTATCTTGTAGCGTTATTATTTATGGTGACAGATCCCGGTGATTATCTGCTAGTTCCATTGCTCAACGCGTTTGCCATGACCATTAGCACTATTGTATCTTTTTGGATTATTCATAAACAACTAAAGATAAGCTATAGGAAAACAAAAGTGGCAGAGATCATCAAGGCGTTTAAAGATGGTAAACACGCATTCATTTCATTATTTGCTCCTACCTTATACAATAGTACAACCACCTTTATCCTGGGTTATACATCGTCAAACTATATAATAGGGATCTACGCCTCAGCTACAAAATTGATCGATGCTTTAAATTCGATCGCCCTCTTATTATCTAATACATTTCTTCCATATCTGTCGAGAAATATTAAAAAACATTTTGTTTTCAGTAGGATGATGATCGTTATAGGGCTGCTGCTTACCGCCGGTTCTTTATTATTTTCGGAATATATAATTTCATTTCTGTACGGTGCGGATAAGTTGGAAATTGCATATTATTTCAAGTTATTAACTCCTATGGTATTTTTCATTTTTGTTCGATTTACCTTTGGACCAAATTATCTAATGCTAATTGGGAAGGATTCCCTCTACAAGAATATTGTCTTATACAGCTGTCTATTCTTCTTTTTTATGGCACTAATTCTGGTTCCGATATTCGAGTTATACGGTGCCATCGCGATCATGTTGGGTACCACCCTTCTAATGGCGATATTAACGTATTGGTTCTATTGGAAATTCAGACTTGGGAATAAAAAAGCATAACAATAGGGTGATGAATAAACTTATAACTACAGTATATAAAAATTCACCGGTATGGTTCCAGAACTTCATTATATCTGGCTATGGTTATCTAATCTATAAAAAGCGATACGGGAGGTTTTATCGCGAGAAACTTACAGAATTCCTGTCCAGAGATTACACCTCATTAGAGTTTGAAAAACAAAGGCAGTTCGCCGAGTTCATTCGGTTTTTAGATTTTACTGTACAGAACAGTAAATTTTATAAAAAACTATACAGCCATATCGATTTAAGCAAAATAAGTTCTGTGGATGACATTTCGATACTGCGGGTTGTAACCAAAGAATTACTTCGAGCAAATATAGATGAAGTATATACCATTAGTGAAAAGGAAGGAATCGCCTCATATACCGGAGGTACTACCGGTAAGGCTCTTAAAGTGTTGTTTACCAAAGAGGATTACCAAATACGGATGGCCTATCTGGATGCCTTTAAAAAAAGACTGGGCATAGATCCCTTTAAAGTTAAGAAAGCTACATTTAGCGGGCGATCCCTTATTTACAAGAAAAACACCAAGATCTTTTGGCGATATAATTTTATATATAAGCAAAGACTGTATTCTACTTTTCATCTTTCTGAAACAAATATGCCGTATTACCTGGAAGATCTTAATGTGTTCAAGCCGGAAGTACTTAATGGTTTCGTTTCTGCGATCTTCGAACTGGCAGGTTATATCAAACGACACAATATCACTCTGAAATTTCAGCCTCAGGCCATATTTACAACATCCGAGACTTTGTTACCGATGCACCGGGAACTTATCGAAGAAGTTTTTGGATGTAAGGTTTACGATCAATATGCTTCTGCCGAAGGAGCCCCCTTTGTAACCGAATGTGCTTCAGGAAACCTGCATTATAACCTGGACACTGGAATTATAGAAACCGATGAAAACGATAATATGATCGTTACTTCCTTTACCACCAAAGGAACGCCGCTCATTCGATATAATATCGGTGACCAGATAATATTTAAAGAAGGGGTTTGCGCCTGTGGATCTTCTCACCCGTTGGTAGCCGCTATAAAGGGAAGAAAAGTAGATTATCTTCTATCTTCAAACAAATTGAAAATTAGTTTGAGCCACTTGGCCGATGTAATAAAAGGAAATCCAAACAGCGTAATAAAAATGCAGTTTATCCAGGACGAAGTTGAATCGCTGAAAGTGTTATTGGTTGTAGATAGAAATTCCTATTGTAAGGATCATGAGGAAAAGATCATGACCGAGTTGCGATATAGATTTGGAGCTAACATGCAAATAGAACTCCAACTGGTAGAGGATATACCAAAAGAGTCGAGTGGTAAATATTCGTTGATAAAAAATAATTTAAAGAACTAATAGAAGATGAAAATTGCACTACTAGGAGATATCGCATTTTTTGGGAGATTTTCACTTGAAAGTAATAAACACCTACATCAATACTTCGAGGAGGTAGCTAAAAAACTTCGATCATACGACCTGGTTATTGGCAATTTGGAAACACCTTTTGCACAACCCCACCATAAATCTTTTGGATATAAATCGGCCTATATAAAATCAAGCCCGGTAAATGTAGAACTTCTCAAGTATTTAAATATTAGTGTAGTAAACCTTGCCAATAATCACATTTACGACTATGGGCCGGACTCTTATCAATTTACCAAAATGATATTAGAGGAAAACGGGATCAGGTATTTTGGGATAGAGAAACAAGAATTGTTAATTGAGACTAAAGATAATACCATTTCCTTGAATGGATATTGTTGTTATTCAACCAATCCATTAGGGATCGATTCACAAAATAAAAAAGGGATAAATGCGCTTAGTGTTCCTGCTGTCACCGAGAGATTAACACATAATTCTGCCAAAGGGTATTTCAATATCTTTAGTGTTCATTGCGGACAGGAGCATGTAAACTACCCTAACTATGACCATATCGAACTCGCCCGCGATCTGGCCAAGATAGGTCCATATGTTTTCTATGGCCATCACCCGCACGTATTGCAAGGGATCGAAAAAATAGATGAGAGCTTGATAGCTTATAGCCTTGGTAATTTTTGTTTTGACGACGTGTATACATCGAAATCTAAAGAACCCCTGATAAAACAGTCTCAAAACAATAAAGAATCTGCTATTCTCGAAATAACTGTGGAAAAGAACAAATTGGTCGAGCACGACATCATTCCTATTACTATCGGTACAGATTCACTGCAAATAGGAGATAAAAAGATTTTAGATAAAATAGATCAATATTCGGCAATGTTGAAGTCCGAAAAAGAACTATATATCCACAATAGAAATAGTTTGCTAGGTAGATATCTTGCTTCAAGGAAGAAACTTCGCAACTTAAATTGGTATATTCAAAGATTGAACCACAGGTCTGCGGGACTTATATTGTTTGCGCGTAGAAATGCTAAAGAATACAGAAGAAATATCTCCAGATATTTAAAATAACTCGCATTGAACAAACTAGAAAAAGGATTGATATTTGCCGGCATTCTTATACCCTTTACGGTATTGCGGGTGGGGTATGTGGGTCTGGGTGAATTAACCTTGTTAATTTTATTTCTATACGGACTAAACAAAGGTTATATAAACAGGATCACCCGAGATGTGGTATTTTCTAGGTTCTGGGTCCAGTTCCTCATCATTACTTTTTTCGGCTTTGCTTATAATATTGTTATTCTAAATCAAAGTACCGGAACTGTTGAAAGTACTGTTTTCGATTTTATGGCCTATATCGTTATTCTAATAACTTGCCTGATAATAGAGAATTTCTATCACAAAGATCGTATCGATATTTATGAGATCATCAAGAGGATATTTTTAATCTCTGGAGTATTATTTACCGCGCTATACCTTGTTAGTATGTTCACCGATACCATTTATGGGCTTCCATTGAAATATTACGATTATTTCGCTCCATTTGTTACCAATCTGCATCAAACGGCCATGTTCATGGCCCCTATGCCATTTATTGGGTTGTTGATCATTAGAAATGAGAAGCGACCAATTATCAGATTTTTTAGTCTTGTTCTTATACTAATATTCTCTTATTTGGTTGTTCAGACCGGGTCATTTAAAGCGCTGGTAGGTCTAACACTAGGATGGGCTGTATATTTTGTTCTGGAATTTGTAAAACTTTTTAAAGGAAGAATGAAAAATGCGGTGATAGTGAGCTTGATTTCGATCATTATTTTTTTAGGAGTAGTAAACTCCCCGGTTCTATATGAAATTTTCTTTGCTATTTTCAATGCTGAAGACCTTGCTAGTGGAAGGTCATCGTTGTATTCGAATGCTATTGATGTCGCACTTACTTCTCCTTTAGTTGGATTAGGACCAGGGGCACACATATACCAGGCCGGGCAGTTTTGGGATTCTCATGAAACTTTTATAACGGTGTTTCTACAAGGAGGGGCCATCGGACTAATATTCTTCCTTTTCTTATTATATAAAATATTCAAAAATTTTATCAAAATCACATCACTCTTAGCCGCTTCAATTCCAATATTAATCTATGCGCTTGGAGGAGATATCATGAGAAGATTACCCATCTGGTTACTTTTATTGTTGTTGTATTATTACATTATAAATTTTTATAAGGAAGCGGAAGTGTAGCTTTCTTTATTGAGTACAAAGAAATATGCCGTTCAGGGGTTTTTATTCTGAAATGTTTTTAATTTATGTTGAAAGAAAAATTAATACGATTAACCACGATACCCATCTCCCTGGAAAAACTCCTGGAAGGACAATTGACTTTTATGTCGAAGTTCTACGATGTTACGGCAGTTTCTTCCGAAGAGAAAAATTTGAAGGAATACGGCATCAAAGAAGGGGTACGGACATTTCATATTCCGTTGACCAGAAAGATCACACCTGTTGCCGACATTCGCGCCGTAATCAAATTTTATCGATTTCTAAAAAAGGAAAAACCACTCATTGTCCATACACATACGCCAAAGGCGGGGATCGTTGGGATGATGGCCGCAGCTTTAGCCAAAGTTCCTATTCGACTGCATACGGTTGCGGGACTTCCATTAATGGAGGCGAAAGGCGTAAAACGAAAGATCTTAAACTATGTGGAGAAACGTACATATCGTTATGCAACCATGGTGTATCCCAATTCTAAAGGGTTAAAAGAAATAATTCTGAAGGAAAAGTTCTGTGATGCAAATAAACTGAAGGTGCTTGGAGAAGGGAGCAGTAACGGGATAGATACCAGTTATTTTTCCCGGGCTCATTTTTCAGAAGAAAAAGTTCAGAAAAAACGAGAGGAACTTAATATCCATCCCTCGGACCTTGTTTATGTTTTTGTTGGACGCCTTGTAAAGGACAAAGGCCTGGATGAATTGATTGCCGCATTTAGATTATTACAGCAAGACCATAACCAATGTACACTTCTACTTATCGGGCCCTATGAAGAAGATCTGGATCCGCTTTCGGAAAATACGCGCAGGGAAATAGATTCGAATTCAAAAATTATTACCACAGGTTATCAGCAGGATATAAGGATCTATCTGGCAATAAGCGACATCCTGGTATTTCCCAGTTATAGGGAAGGATTTCCCAATGTAGTGATGCAGGCAGGAGCTATGGATTTACCTGCGATAGTTTCCAACATCAATGGCTGTAACGAGATAGTGATGGACGGACGTAACGGATTACTGGTTCCTGCAAAGGATACAGAAAAACTTTATGAGAAGATGGACCTTCTGGCCACTGATCATGACTTGAGAGAACAATTGAGTTCCAATGCCCGACAGGAGATCGTAAGAAGATACGAACGTAAAAGAATGTGGGAGATAATCCTGGAAGAATACAGAATACAAGAGGCAAATCTTTAGTACATTTGCGCCATGTATCGGCAAGTTATAAAACCATTACTGGATATTCTTACGGCTACATTGATGTTCCTTATCTTATTGCCTGTTTTTTTGTTAGTTACTTTGTTTCTTTCACTTTCACTTGGTGGTAACCCGTTCTTCTTCCAGAGACGCCCAGGAAAGAATGAACGAATATTTACCATACTAAAGTTTCGAACCATGAATAATGAAAGAGATGAACGTGGTGAGTTGTTACCCGATGAACTGCGTCTAACCAACGTAGGACGCTTTATTCGAACCACGTCGCTGGATGAAATTCCGCAGCTGCTCAACGTGATGATCGGGAATATGAGCCTGGTGGGTCCGCGGCCTCTTTTACCGGAATATCTAACTTTATATAGCGAAGAACAAAGGAAAAGGCATAGTGTAAAACCAGGAATCACAGGGTGGGCCCAGGTTAATGGAAGAAATGCACTCACATGGAAAGATAAACTCGCTCTGGATGTGTGGTATGCAAATCATATATCTTTTGTTCTAGATATACAAATACTGTTAAAAACAGTGATAAAGGTTTTTAAACGCGAAGGAATAACGGCAGAAGGCCAATCGACAACCACTCGATTTAAAGGAAATTAATATGCAGGATCTCATTATAATAGGTGCTGGTGGATTTGGAAGAGAAGTGAAAGAACTTATCACCGATATCAACCAAATAAAGGAAACATACACTATTATTGGTTTTATTGACGATGGTATTGAAGCAGGAACTTTAATACATAGCATACCGGTATTAGGCAATATATCTTATTTAAACAACCTAAATTCCAAACCCTTAATAGTTGTTGCAATTGGTGATCCTAAGGTAAAGAAGTCGGTTGTAGAAAAATTAGCCGGGTTTAACTTTCCCAGCCTTATTCACCCAAGCGTGTATCGCTTAGGTACTAATATTTCTATAGGACAAGGTTGTATTATTTGTAGAGGTAATATTCTTACATGCGATATTGTTATTGAAGATTTTGTTATTCTAAATTTAGCATGTACGGTAGGGCATGACACAGTAATAAAGCGATATAGTTCTTTTATGCCTTCTGTTAATATAAGTGGCCAGGTAATCATCGAGGAAGGTGTGTATGGTGGAACAGGAGCTAAGATTATAAATAATGTAACCATTGGAGAACATAGTATTATTGGAGCAGGTGCAGTGGTGGCAAAATCAATCCCTTCCCATTGTACTGCGGTAGGGATACCTGCAAAACCTCTTTCGAAATGAACATAAAGCAAATATACCTATCATCACCCCATATGGGAGGAACTGAACAGGATTTTGTGAAGGAGGCCTTCGACACTAACTGGATCGCGCCTTTAGGCCCAAACGTTTCCGGTTTTGAAAGTGATCTTGATCAATATTTGGGTTCCGAAAGGCATGTAGCTGCCTTGAGTTCCGGGACGGCAGCCCTACATCTGGCTCTAATAATGACAGGAGTTAGGGAAGGAGATGAGGTTATTTGCCAAAGCATGACCTTTTCGGCCTCTGCAAACCCCATCGTGTACCAAGGCGCCACTCCCGTTTTTGTGGATAGTGAACCGGAAACATGGAACATGTGTCCTGTCCAGCTTGAAACAGCCATCAGGGATCGAATAAAGAAAGGTAAAAAGCCCAAGGCGATCATAGCGGTACATTTATACGGTATGCCGTATAAAGTGGATGAGATAACTGCTGTGGCCACGAAGTATAATATTCCCATTATCGAAGATAGTGCGGAGGCCCTGGGAAGTAAGTATAAAAATAGATCCTGTGGTACCTTTGGGGATCTGTCCATATTGTCCTTTAATGGCAATAAGATAATAACAACCTCCGGTGGAGGCGCTTTGGTTACCCGAACCATAGAAGAAAAGCATAAAGCGGTCTTTCTCGCCACACAGGCCAGGGACGATGCTCCACACTATCAGCATTCGGAAATAGGGTATAACTACAGGCTTAGTAACATCTGCGCCGGAATTGGACGTGGACAGATGCAAGTGCTTGATGATCATATAAGACTTCGCCGCCAAATGAATCAATTTTATTCAGACTTATTTGCACACACAGAGGGAGTGGAGGTGTTTTCTGAACCGAATTCACATTATTTTTCTAATCATTGGTTAACCTGTATATCTGTAAATTCATCGAAAACCGGATATTCGGCTGAAGAAATACGGCTTTCCCTTGAAAAAGATAATATCGAATCACGACCTTTGTGGAAACCTATGCATTTGCAACCAGTTTTTAAAGACTCCCCTTATTACGGTGAAAAAATCGCTGAAGAATTGTTTTTACACGGACTTTGCCTCCCATCGGGATCTAATCTTAAAGATGCTGATAAACAAAGGATTATATCTGTGTTATCGCAATTCCTATAGATATTAGTTATATTTGTTTAAAATCCTATAAAGTGCTAACCCCCAAACGTATTTTACCAAACTTCTATAAGGGTGATAATCGCCTTAAAGTACTAGACCAAAGATATTTACCTAGATGGATAGTATTATTGATCGATGTCTTCTTAGTGGTACTCTCAATGGTACTCGTTTACCTGATTATACTGGGAACACCCATTAAGTTTCGTGATTTTATATCGGTACCCGCACAGGGAGGCTTTATTCTGGCGGTAAATATTTTATTCTTTTTTGTATTTAAGACCTATTCTGGAATCATTCGGCATTCAACCTTCACAGATATACTTAAATTGGCGTTGTCTGCACTATTTACATGTGTTAGTCTAATTGGCTTCAATTTCCTATTTGCGGCAATTCAGGGTGAAAGGATCTTCCTAACGACTTCCCTACTAATCTATATGCTGGTTTCCTTTACAGTAATGCTGTTATTTAGGATCGCTGTGAAAGAAAGCTATCAATTCCTACGGAATACGGCTGCCGGTAAAGTAAAGAAACGCGTAGCTATAGTGGGGGTGGACGATCAGACCATCTCACTTGGGAAAGCATTAACCACCGAATCCAATATGCCCTTTGTGTTGGTTGGATTTCTAACAGAGATATTCGATTCGAAGCGATTTAAGATTTTAGGGAAACCTGTCATCCCCATTAAGGACAGTTTTTCGGAAACTATTTCAAAAATGGATCTGGATGGAATTCTTCTAATTAGTGAAGGAATGAATGGGAAGCGTAAGAACCAGATCATAGAGGACTGTATTGAGAATAACATCGAGATATTCAATGTTCCAAACCTGGAATCCTGGAACAAGAAAGAGGATATACACCATCATATAAAACCTCTGGATATAGAAGACCTGCTGGATAGAAGTCCGATCACCATCGACAACGAAATGATCGAGCTCGACCTTCATGATAAAGTGATAATGGTAACAGGTGGGGCAGGATCCATTGGTAGTGAGATCGTTAGACAGGTAGCAGGTTTCGAACCAAAACAGCTTGTAATACTTGATCAGGCAGAATCTGCCTTACATGATCTGGAGATCTATCTATCACAAAATCATCCTAAGCTAAATTTTATTACAGAGCTCGCAGACATTAGCAATATGTACCGAATGGGACTATTGTTCAATAAATATGATTTCGATGTCATTTATCATGCTGCTGCCTATAAGCATGTTCCACTTATAGAACGTAACCCTCATGAGGCTATTTATGTGAATATACTGGGTACCGTTAACCTGGCAATACTTGCGGCTAGCTACGAGATTAAGAAATTTGTCATGGTTTCCACAGACAAGGCCGTGAACCCAACCAACGTAATGGGAGCTTCTAAAAGAGTGGCCGAAATGTATGTACAGTCGCTTCAGAATGAAAAAGGAGTAAATACTAAGTTTATCACCACCCGATTTGGCAATGTACTGGGATCCAGTGGATCTGTAATCCCGCATTTCAGAAAGCAAATATCGCAGGGAGGTCCAGTAACTGTAACTCATAAAGAGATCATACGATATTTTATGACGATCCCCGAAGCATGTCAGCTGGTTCTTCAGGCAGGCACTATGGGGAATGGGGGAGAGATCTACGTTTTTGATATGGGTAAACCCGTAAAAATTCTTGATCTGGCGGAAAAAATGATTCGACTTTCTGGTCTAGAACCCTACGAAGATATTGATATCAAGATCACCGGTTTACGCCCGGGAGAGAAGCTATATGAAGAACTTCTAAACGATTCTTCGACCTCTTTGCCTACACATCATCCCAAAATCATGATCTCGAAGACTCCTGTGGGGAAATTTGAAGACCTTAAAAAAGATGTGAAGCAAATTATAAAAATGGCTACTCGAGGGAAGAATGATGAGGTTGTACAATTGCTAAAGGATATGGTACCGGAATTTATAAGTGAGAATTCAGAGTTTGAGGTGTTGGACAAACCTAAAATGGAAGAATTAGTAAAAGAAAAGATTAAATAGACCCGTGGGTTTTGGTTTATACATATTGGAAGGATAATTTAAAGTATATATTTGCAACATAAATAAATACATGAGAAAGGTAGTTTTAATTAGTTTGGCGGTTTTTAGTTTGCTGAGCTGTGCAACAAAAAAGGAGATAATCTACTTCCAGGACTCAGATTCCTTAAATAATACCGAAATTCAGAAAGCATTCGAACCTATTATTGAGCCCAACGATATTCTTCATATCTCGATATCATCTTTTGATGATAGCCTGGTAGCTCCGTTTAACAAAGAAAAATTTGCCGAAAATAATGCCAATGCAGATAATCTAGCATTGCAGGGATATTTGGTAAATTCGGAAGGCAATATAAACTTTCCTGTTCTTGGAGCTATTGCTGTTGCCGGAAAATCGCGCTCCGAGATCGAAAACTTGCTACGAACCAAATTAATGGAGTACATCACAGACGTTGTAGTAGATGTAAGGATTCTTAATTTTAAGGTTACAATTTTGGGTGAAGTTGCGAATCCGGGAGTCTATACAATACGGAATGAACGAGTTACCGTACCTGAAGCCTTAGGGCTGGCAGGTGACCTTACCGATGATGGTAACCGCAATAATATTAGTATTATACGTGAAGAAAACGGGAAACGAATTGTCACTAAGCTGGATTTAACCAAATCGGATGTTTTTACAAGTACTTTCTTTTTTCTGAAACAAAACGATGTAATCTATGTGGAACCATCATTAAGAGGAGTCAAGAAATCTGGTTTCATCCCGGATATCCCGGCACTTCTTTCTCTGGTTACCGTTATTCTAAGTGCAGTGATCATTATAACACGCTAAGATGAAGGAAAAGGACTTAATTTCTTCCCAACCAGATCAAACCGTTCAGGATATAATCAAGCCCTATGTCCGGTATTGGTATTTATTCCTTCTTGGCCTCATTATCACAATGGCCGGGGCATTTGTTTATCTAAGGTATGCTACGCCTATTTATTCGGTAAAAGCCAAGGTAATCATCAAAGATGAAAGCAATAGTAGTGGATTTCTCGAATTTTCTGCTATCCCCGAAATTGGTAATTATATGTCCAGGTATGGAAATAGCAAGATTGACGACGAGATTGCTATCTTCACCTCCAAGAGATTGATAACCAATGTGGTAAAAAAACTTGATCTCAATACAGTATATCGTGCGGTAGGTAATGTAAAGACATCGGAACTTTACGGAACTCTCCCGTTCACTGTTCAATTTCTGGAGCCGGAATCAGAAAATAAAGGTGGGGCATTTCCTGTGTTGAATATAGAGATCCAGGATCAATCAACCTATAAGATATCGGGAGATAACCTCGCTAATGCAGGTATCTATAATTTTGGAGATAGGGTGCATTTTGATTTTGCAGACTTGATCGTCCTACCAAATATGGAGGACGAGGCATTATTCAGTAAATATACTGGCGAGACTATTACGGTGGTACACAACGATGAAGAATCCGTCGCTCTTTATTATCAGGGAGAATTAAAATTACTCAATGAGATTCCGAACAGCCATGTGATCGAATTTTCCTTCGAATCTGCCACACCACAGAAAGCTATGGATTTTCTGGATCAGTTGATCGTCGAATATAATGAAGATGCCGTTGATGACAGAAACCAAATTACGCGACAGACTCTGAATTTTATAGATGACCGACTTCAAATTATCAGTAAAGAGCTGGATTCGGTCGAATTAGACAAGGAGCAATTTAAGAGTAAGAACCGGCTAACGAATATACAGACCGAAGCTGCTATCATCCTTGAAAGTGCGAGTGAATTTGACAAGCGACAGCTTAATATCGCCACTCAATTGGAGTTAACCAATTCGATGATAGATTATATCGAGAATGAAGATGAAAACGAATTGTTACCTACCAATATTGGCCTGGAAGGAGATGATGTAGTAGGTGCCGTAAACGATTACAATCAATTACTATTGCAGCGAAACCGACTTTTAAAATCGTCGACTACCAAAAACCCGGTGATAATTAATCTAAACAACCAGATACAACAAATACGCACTTCTATTTTACAGTCGTTAAAAAATACCAGAAACGGATTTCAGATATCCTTGCGCGACCTTAACTACGGTGAATCCAGTTTGAACAGTAAGATAGAGCAAGTTCCTGCCAAGGAAAGAATATATCGGGATATAGAAAGACAGCAATCTATTAAAGAGCAATTATTCCTGTTTTTGTTGCAACAGCGTGAGGAATCTCTAATTTCATTAGCTGCTATTGCTTCCAAGGCTAAAGTAGTTGACAATGCCTATAGTAGCAGACAACCTGTTGCGCCGAAGAAATTGTTTATTTACTTTATTGCCTTCGTACTGGGATTGTTACTAACCTTCTTAGGAATTTACTTTAATGGGCTGTTCAATAATAAGATCTCTAACAGAGAAGACCTGGAAAGATTACTTATGAACATATCCATTCAGGGAGAAATTCCAAAGTTGTCTAAAGGGACTCCGGATTTCATCACTCATAATGATAGAAGCATAATGGCCGAGTCCTTCCGTATCCTGCGAACCAACCTTCAATATTTCATGAGAAATAAAGGAGTAGGTTCCGATGCGCATAAGACCATCTTCGTAACTTCTTCTATCACCAATGAAGGGAAAACCTTCGTTGCCTATAATCTTGCTACAACCCTTGCTCTTACTGGGAAAAAGGTGATACTTGTAGGTGCCGATATACGTAATCCGCAACTTCATCGATATCTGGCCAATGGTGACAGATCACTAAAAGGACTTACCGAATTTATCGCAGACCCTTCGGTTAATATCGATGATCTTGTTGCTAAAAGTGATAACCACAACGATCTGGATATTATTTTGTCCGGAGCCATACCGCCAAATCCAGCCGAACTATTGTTAAGCAATAGAACCGAATTGTTCTTTTCAGAATTGAAATCCAGATATGACCATGTGATAGTAGATACCGCTCCGTCTATGGTGGTAACAGATACCCTTCTTATAAGTTCGATCGCAGATGTAACGCTATATGTAGTACGAGCAGATTACACCGAAAAGAAACTGGTAGGATTTGTAAATGAGGCCAATAAGGACAACAAATTGCACAATATAGCTGTGGTGCTCAATGGAGTGAGTGAGAATAACTTCGGTTATGGAAATAAGTATGGCTATGTCTACGGACAAGAGAAAAAATCTTTCTTTAAACGTCTCTTCAAATAATATGCTATGAGCCGGTTCCTACTTCTGTTTTGTATAGTAAGCTATTCTTTAGTTTCACAAAACAGCGGTATTGTGGTTAACGGATCTGTAGCGGGTTCGGGATTTATTTCTTCTGAAGAAAACTTGCCTTTCTGGTTCTTCACGAACACATCAAACGAAAGATCTGCTACTACCGATGGTGTGATAACCGCCAAAATAAATTCAGTTTATAATTTCGATCAAGGATCTCTCTTTGCCGGAATTAGTGGGGCCTTGCGAAATGGTTTCGACGATAAATTCCAACGCATGGATTTGTTTTTGGGGTATCGCAATAACTGGATCGAAGTTACCTTGGGCCCAAAAAGACAAGAACAAGTATTAGATGGCCTTTCAGCCACTAATCAAAATTTTCTGTGGTCCGGGAATAACAGGCCGTTGCCCGGTATTCTGGTTGAAGCTCCTAATTGGCTACAAATCACCGATGGTCTCTCCCTGGACTGGAGTTTAGGCCACTATGTTCTAAACGACCAACGATATGTTAAAGATACCTGGGTGCATTTTAAAGATTTGGCCGTAAGATGGAATATCAACGAAAATAATGGGCTTATGTTTAAGATTCAGCATGTTGCTCAGTGGTCCGGAACGTCAACTGTTTATGGAGAGCAACCAAACGATTTGGAAGCCTTTATCGATGTTTTCCTGGCGAAACGGGGAGGAGATGAGGCTACGGCCGGCGACCAGATCAATGCGGTGGGAAATCATCTGGGAAGTTATTTGCTGGAATACAAACTTTCACAAACTTCAGGGGACTTTATTTTTTATCACGAACATCCGTTCGAGGACGGATCGGGTACGCGACTGGCAAATTTTCCTGATGGTGTATGGGGCATAAGTTTCGCGCCTGAAAACAAGAAGTTGTTCTCAAGAGTGCTTTACGAATTTATCACAACCAAAGATCAAAGTGGTAGCGGAAGTGGCACGGGTTTCGACCGTTATTTTAGTAATAAACTATATCGAACAGGCTGGGCATACGAAGAGACTATCATCGGCTTTCCATTTTTCATTTACGATCCCAATATCGAGATCACTGAGGAGACCACCCCCATAGTGAGTGACCTGGTTCAACTTCATCACTTTGCCGCCAACGGCACCTTCGGAAATTTCGCCTGGCTATTAAAAAGTTCGATTTCCAATAACTCCGGTACGTTACGGGAACCTTTCAGTATGAAATTAAAGAACTGGTACAACTATCTTTCATTAAGTTATAATACGACCGGCTACGGGGCCTTCACAATCGTGTTGGGTGCCGATTTCAGCAATTTAGCCGATGATAATTTTGGAGCCGGCCTTGGCTATAGCTACAAATTCCAATAAAGATTTAAAGAATATTTATGATTCGTTTTATGCGAAGCAAACGATTTTGACGTTATCTTTGCACACTTTCTAATAGCCCCTATGATTCAGGATATTATAGTTTCGATGCTTTGGAGCGTTTCACCCTTCGGTGAGGCCAAGGTGGGTATTCCCTATGGAATGCTACAGGGACTGAACATTTACCTGGTTTTTATCGTTTGTTTTCTAGCCAACCTTCTGGTGTTCCCGATCATGATGGTATTTCTTGATAATATCAATCATTATCTGCTACGCTGGAACTGGTATAAGAAATCTGCTATTTGGGTGGCCAGAAGGGCGAAGACCGGTTCTGGTAATAAAATTCAGAAATATGGTTTCTGGGGCCTACTCTTGTTTGTTATGATCCCACTACCGGGAACAGGCGTATACGCCGGTAGTATTGCGAGTTACCTTTTCAGAATTGAAAAAAAGAAAGCATTTACTGCTAATGCCATTGGGATCTTCCTGTCATCGGTGATCATATGGGGAACTACCTTGCTAACCATGGGTAGCCTGGGCTAGACCATTTCATACCTCTAACATCTTAGTATAAAACCGCGGTTGTGAATATTATCAATCCGTATCGCCGGATCATCAGCAAGATATTTTCGTAAATGCGAAATAAACACATTGAGGCTTTTCTTATTGAAATAATCGTTTTCTCCCCAAATTTCGAGAAGGATATTCTTATAGGTGCATAGCTCATTACGATGGGTCACCAGGTAAAATAATACCTCCGATTCTCTGGCAGTAAGTGACTTGTATGTTCCCTCCCGAGTCAAGGTTTGCTGCTTGCTATCGAATTGAAACATCCCAATCTGATGATAAGGCTCGGACTTTTTTGTTTTTTCTGAAACTACCACCCGGGTAAGTATCGCACGGATCCTGGCCACTAGTTCGTCTTCATCTATTGGTTTTTTTAGATAGTCTACAGCTCCATGAGCGAAACCTCTTAGCACATCGATCTTCATAGAACGGGCTGTTAAAAACAGGAATGGCAAGCCCGGATAATGAACCTTGATTTGCTTAGCCAGGCTAAAACCGTCGATATCGGGTAATGTAACGTCGAGGATAACCAAATCGAAAGCCTCTTGTTTTAATATGGATATTACATCTGTGGCGCTTTTAGACCACCGTATATCGAACGAATTGATCATTAAATATTCGGATAGAACATATCCCAATGCTTCGTCATCTTCAACCAACAATATTTTAAACTTACGATCATTCATGTAAAAGGGGTAATTTTATAACAACTTGAGTACCACGGTCCATCTTACTTTTTATCTCGATCTTGCCCTTATGCCGCTTTAGAACCTCCCGTACGTAACTAAGTCCGAGTCCGTAACCTGAAACATTTTGCATGTTATCAGGAATGACACGCACATATTTTTTAAAGATACGCTGTACATCTTTTGGGTTTATTCCCCGACCGTTATCATTTATTTTAATGGTAAGATGTTTACCTTCCTTTTGGGCACTCAATCTAATTTCCGGATTATCTGCATACTTCTTACTATTGTCTAATAGGTTGAGAAGGGCATTTTCCAAATGACTGCCAACACCTTTCAATTTAAATTCTCCTTCTTCGATCGTAAAATTAAATTCTCCTTCTTCCAGATTCACCAAAGCTTTATATTCTTCACACAATTTAACTAACAGCGGTCTAAAATCAAGCTGCTCCATGCGGAATAGTTGTTTTTTCGATTCGATCATACTTAACTCCAGGATCTTGTCTATGTGTTTTCGCAATCGCTCCACCTGCATTTTAATGATATTGAAAACAGGTTTATGCTTCGCTTCAATATCCTTCTCCAATATACCCGTAGCCAAACCAATGGAGAATACGGGTGTTTTTAACTCATGAGTGAAATTATTTATAAATTCATTCGTACTGATAATTAAACTACGCTGAGATAAGTAGGATTTCATGATCCAAATGATCACGAGTATAATGATCACAATAAAGACCAGGCTTGGAATCACCATCCCGTTTAATTGGGATAAAAAATACCGGTTAAGATCTTTGAAATGTAATTCGAGAATAAGTTGTTTATTTAATGCCAGGGGTAAATATCCTTTTAATTCGATGGGATATCTAACTATAGTAGGATCCGGTTTCAATTTAACCGGAGATTCCAGGTAATAGGTGCTGTCCTTGGTGAACAGGCTGTAGTCAAACTCTTTCTCGATACCATTTGCTACCAGTCTGCTTTGAATAAAATCGTATAAAAAATGGCGGGATGCCTCCTGTATACTATCTACACTCAACTTAAAGAAAGAATCGTCTTTTTTTAGTGATTGAAGCACAAGGAACGACAACTGGTTTTCTGTGGAGAGGTCTTCCGTAATTACTTCGCTACTCAACGCAATATTTTCCCCAAATTGAACCCGCGCGAGATTAAGTCCAATTCTCAGGTATTGGTATTGAATGATGAACAACCCTATAATGGCCGCCGCGAATAGAACAATATATAAGTTTCGGTTCCGGTACATCTTGCGCTATATTACTAAAAATTATCTTGAATTAACTTCGATTATATTATTGTTAATCCTATTAAATTTTCATTAAACCTTTTCAACTACACTTAACTTGATACGGTGTCAATTCCACATATATTCGCCGTTAAACTATCAATAGAAAGTTGTGCAGAGACCAATCACCTTCTTATTACTTGTTTTTATTCTTATATATCCAATAGTTTCTTTGAACGCTCAGGGTTGCGTAGCCATTAGGCATTTCTCCTGTGCGGTAGGCAATACCCTGGACACCAATGCTTATAGCGAGGGCGAATTACGTCTTGGGATGAATTACAGATTCTTCGAATCTTTTCGCCATTTCCGGGGCACGGAAGAAGAACCCGATCGGGTTTCTAATAGCACCGAGGTGGTTAATTATTCTAATTCATGGGATTTATCCTTATCCTATGGAATCTCTAGCCGATGGTACGTAGGGATTACCATTCCCACTGTAATCAATGAACGATCATCGCTATATGAACACGGAAGAAACGAACGCAATAAAACCACCTCGCGCGGACTTGGAGATATTAGGGTAGGTGGGGGTTATTGGTTGTTCGACCCGCTAGAGTCCAGTAAAATGAATGTGGCCATCGGGCTCGCATTGAAATTTCCCACAGGCAACTATAGCGCAACCGACATATTTTACAACGTGGGGCCAGGAGGAAGTCCGGAGGTTCGTCCGGTTGATCAATCCATTCAGCCCGGGGATGGTGGTTTCGGATTTGTGGTAGATTTTCAGTATTACCAGCGCATTGTTAACCAACTCTATGGTTACGCAGGGGGATTCTATCTTTTTAATCCAAGGGGGATCAACGGTACCCACACTTTCAGGGAGACATTAAGTCCGATACTGCAAAATGAGGCCATTATGGCTGTACCAGACCAATTTTCCTTACGCGGTGGATTAAGCTATTCTGTCTCTGCCCAGATAGCGACCTCATTAGGAGCACGCTATGAGGGTGTGCCGGTGAAAGATGTTTTTGGCCCCGATTACGGTTTTAGACGACCCGGGAATGTCGTTTCAATAGAACCGGGAATCTCCTACACATTAAACAATCTTGCTTTAAATCTAAGCGTACCTGTGGCGTTGAGAAGAGAGCGTCCGCAAAGTGTTACCGATCTTGAGACACAAATGATTACAGGTATGCCAAGGGCGGGCGACGCTGCCTTTGCAGATTATCTAATAAATTTCGGGATCTCATATAGTTTCAGAAAAAAGAATACAGACCCAATTGAGTCTAACGAGAAAGTTAAGTTTGAATAGTTTTTTTCTAATTTCCTAGTGTATGGCGCCATTGATATTCGATGGCGCTTTTTTATTATTGATAGATTTTAACGCCCTAATACCTTAAAACTATGTTAAGATGTTTTTAAGATCAGATTTTTTCGTAATTTTGTTAACCAAATGGTTAAACCAAAAAGTTAATTATAAATTTATTATGGGGAAACACAAGGACAATCAAACGGAGGAACAGATTTTAACGGCGGCACAGCATGTGTTTCAAACAAAGGGGATGGATGGTGCCCGAATGCAGGAAATTGCAGACAAGGCTAGTATCAACAAAGCGATGTTGCACTACTACTATAGAAACAAGCGACTTTTATTTGAGGCGGTATTTAAAAAGGCATTTTCCTTACTAGCTCCACAGCTTAATGCTATACTTAATGATGATTCATCATTGGAAGAAAAGATAAAGAACTTTACACATGATTATATCAGCTTTATTTTGAAGCATCCTTACTTGCCCAATTTCATTATTCAGGAATTGAACAGAAACCCAAAATTTATAGAAAAAATTAAAAATAATGTTGCTTTTCCAGATATCTCAAGGTTTAAAGAACAAGTTAATAGAGAAGTTGAAAACGGCACAATACGGCCAATTACCGCGGAACAATTATTTATCAATATAGTTTCCTTAAACATTTTTCCTTTTGTGGGTTCGCCTTTAATTAAAGCCTTTACCAATGTTGATGATAAAGCTTATAAAGTAATATTGGAAGCTCGAAAAAAGGAGGTATCGGATTTTATAATCAACGCAATAAGAATTTAAACTATGAAAAATATAAATCTGTTCGTATTATTTGTTTTTACCGGGATTTTCGGTTTTTCTCAAAGCACAATAAGTCTCGATCAATGTTATGAGGGATTAAAAGAAAACTACCCATTAGTTAAACAACAGGCCATTTTAGAGCAGCAAAATGAAGTGGAACGATCGGCTCTTGCAACAAAGACTCTACCTCAACTTAATCTTAATGCTCAGGCCACGTATCAGAGCGATGTAACAGAAGTTCCAATTCCAAATATCGCTATTGAGCCCCTTAATAACGACCAGTATCGTGCGACCCTAACAGCTAACCAACTCATTTATAATGGTGGCAGGATTAAAGCGACACAAGGATTGCAAAATATCACCACAAACAGAAAACAACAGGAAGTAGAAGTTGGTTTATATCAACTGAAACAACGTGTTAACCAGCTCTATTTTTCAATCCTATTAATTGACGATCAGGCTAAATTATTAAGCCTGAGGGAGCAACAGCTAAAGAGTAAATTGAAGGAGGTGAAATCCGGAATAAAGAACGGTGTACTTTTACCTACTTCAGATAAAGTAATTGAGGCTGAATTATTAAAAGTGTTTCAGCAAAATCAAGAAGTTTCTAATAATAAATTAAAGTTAGTTGCATCCTTATCTTCCTTAATAGGAATTCCTATTAGTGATGAAACTGAATTCCAAAAACCCTTACTCTCCATTTCCGATAATTCTGAATTGAAGCGACCCGAGCTAAGCTTGTTCAACTTACAAATCCGGGAAATCGAACAACAACAAAATGTCCTGTCAAAATCCGTTGTTCCGGAACTTAATGCGTTTGCCACAGGGGGTTATGGTAATCCTGGCCTGAACATGTTAGAAAATAACTTTAAGTCATATTACATCCTTGGTGTAAAACTTAACTGGAATGTATTCGACTGGAACAATAACAAAAAACAAAGACAAGCGCTCGAGTATTCGAAAGATTTAATTAATAATCAGGAAGAAGTCTTTAGGTTGAATACAAATTCTGTATTAAACGAGCAATTAAAAGAGATCGAGACTCTTGAAAGTACGATTGCAATCGATCGAGATCTTATCAATTTGCAGCAAGAGGTTGTAAATAGCTTCGAATCGCAATTGAGGAATGGTGTAATTACAACTTCCCAATACATCATAGAACTCACCAAGCTTTATGAAACAGAAAATTTATTCAGTCAACATAAAACTCAATTAGAATTGGCAAGAGCAAATTACAACACTCTAAAAGGAGATACTAAATAATAAGTAATGAAAAACATGAAAATAATAATGGCACTGGCTTCGGTAAGCCTATTGCTTGCTTGCAACGATAACGCTAACAAAGCCGACGGCTACGGAAATTTTGAAGCAACCGAAATCACAGTTTCCGCAGAAAATACCGGTAAACTTATGTCTTTTACTATAGATGAAGGTGCGATAATTATGCCAGATGAATTAGTTGGTGTTATAGATACTATTCCTCTACACCTTAAGAAAGAGCAGCTTTTGGTACAAAAAGACGTGATTAATGCTAAATCCAAAGGTGTTTTATCTCAGATACAAGTATTACAAGCGAAATTAAAAACCGCAAATACAAATAAAACGAGAATTGAAAATTTAATTAAAGACAATGCCGGAACCCAAAAACAACTAGATGATATTGATGGTGAAATAGCTGTAATAAAAAACAGTATACGAAGCATAGAAATACAAAATGCACCTGTGGTTAATGAGCTTAAAAGTATAGATGTGCAGTTAGAACAACTTAATGATCAGATAGAAAAATGCCGAATTACCAATCCCATTCATGGTACTGTGCTGTCTAAATATGCCCAGCCTAATGAAATTGTGACCTATGGAAAACCTTTGTATAAAATTGCAGATTTATCGACCATGGAACTGCGTGTCTATGTAAGTGAAACGCAGCTGGCCAATGTTTCCATTGGCCAATCTGTAACAGTAAAAATAGATGACCAGGATGGGATGAAAACCTATGAAGGTAAAATTAGCTGGATAGCTTCTGAAGCAGAGTTTACACCCAAGATAATCCAAACCAAAGAAGAGCGCGTTGCCTTGGTTTACGCCGTAAAAGTGCTTGTACAAAATGATGGCAGTTTAAAAATAGGGATGCCGGCAGAAATGTGGCTAAACCCAAAATAAAATCAATTAACCTTACACTTAATATCATGAATAAAATATCAATAATACTCATTACCATATCACTAGTTCTGGTAGGTTGCAAACAACAACCCAAAGAAGATAATGTGTCAAAAATAAATGAAGTAGAAGCATCGAAACCGTATGCGAAGACCAGCCAGAAGAGTAACGACTGGATGCAAGAAATAAAATTAAATGGTCGAGCCAAATGGAAAGCTAATCCTGAAACCAACATTGGTGTTGCCAAAATGCAATCGATCTTTACATCTAATAGTCCGAAGGAATTAAAAGATTTTCATCTTATTGCTGAAGAACTGAATATGCATAAAAACTATGTGATACAAGAATGTACTATGAAAGGGGCATCACACGATAATTTACATATTTGGCTACTTCCATTAATTGAAGAGATAGAAGCGCTAAAGAAAGCCGGTACGGTAGCCGAGGCGCATGAAATTTATACGAACATTGAGCTCAGTGTTAATGCTTATTCTCTTTATTTCGAATAGCTATGAGTATTTCTATTTCAAACATATCGAAATCTTATGGTGAGGTCACAGCACTATCTAATATTTCATTTGATGTAAAACCCGGTGAACTTTTTGGCCTTATTGGACCCGATGGAGCAGGAAAAACCACTCTGTTCCGCATCCTTACCACCCTTTTGATAGCAGATGAAGGACAAGCCATGGTTGCCGATTATGATGTGCTTAACGATTATAGATCCATTCGGAAAAGTGTAGGATATATGCCGGGACGGTTTTCGCTATATCAAGATCTAACGGTAGAGGAAAACCTTAATTTTTTTGCAACCATATTTGGAACCACCATAGAGGAGAATTACGACCTTATAAAAGACATCTATGTGCAAATAGAACCTTTTAAAAATCGTCGTGCGGGAAAACTTTCAGGAGGAATGAAACAAAAACTTGCGTTAAGCTGCGCGTTAATTCATAAACCGAAAGTGCTATTTCTGGATGAGCCAACCACGGGAGTTGATCCTGTCTCGAGAAAAGAGTTTTGGGAAATGTTAAAACGATTACAAAAAACAGGCATCACTATTTTGGTCTCTACTCCATATATGGATGAAGCCGCACTATGTGATCGCATCGCTCTTATACAAGATGGTAATATCCTCGAAATAGATAAGCCGGAAGCCATAGTTAAACACTTCCCAAAATCTCTGTATAACATAAGCGCAGACGATATGTACAACCTTATTGTAAGCTTAACGAATTACGAACATACTTATAGTGTTTTTCCATTTGGTGAATTTGTGCACTATACAGATAAGCGTGATTTAATAGACACTGCAATTGTAGCGACCTATTTAGAAGAACAAGGGCTTACAGATGTTCAAATTGCAAAAACACAACCCACCATAGAGGATACCTTTATGGAATTAGCAAAATGATGAATAACAACGTAATTCAAGTAGAAAACCTGTCTAAACTATTTGGCGATTTTGCTGCCGTAGATACTATTAGCTTTCACGTTAAGGCAGGGGAGATATTTGGATTTTTAGGAGCCAATGGGGCTGGCAAAACCACCGCAATGAAAATGCTCATCGGTATTTTATCGCCAACTTCAGGAACTGCAACTGTAGCCGGTTTCGATGTGTACAAAGAGGCCGAGAACATAAAGAAAAACATAGGTTATATGAGTCAGAAATTTGCTTTATATGATGACTTAACCGTAAAAGAAAACATTACGTTTTTTGGTGGAATATATGGTTTAACCAAAAAGCAGATCGACCAGAAACGATGTGAGTTGGTTGAAGAACTAGGGTTACAGGAAGTAACCAATAGTCTCGTAGCTTCTTTGCCCTTGGGGTGGAAACAAAAACTGGCATTTTCTGTTTCTTTATTACATGAACCTAAAATAGTTTTTTTAGACGAACCAACCGGTGGAGTAGATCCTATTACCCGGCGTCAATTTTGGGAAATGATATACAAAGCCGCCCATCAGGGAACCACGATTTTTGTCACTACCCATTATATGGACGAAGCAGAGTATTGCGATCGTGTATCTATAATGGTAAATGGTAAGATTGAAGCTCTGGATACCCCAAAAAAGTTAAAAGAAAACTACAACACAAACACGATGAACGATGTGTTTTTAAAACTGGCAAGAGGATGAAGCGGTTCGTTGGTTTTGTTCGAAAGGAGTTCTACCATATCTACCGAGATAAGCGCTCACTTTTTATCTTGTTTGGAATGCCAATAGTCCAAATTTTGTTATTTGGATTCGCCATTAGTAATGAAATCAACAATGTTGATATTGCTATATTAGATCAGGCGAATGATGTTACTTCGAAAGAAATTATTAATAAAATTGCAGCCTCCAAGCATTTTAGTGTAGTGGATGTCATTCACCAGGAGTCGTCCATAGAAAATATCTTTAAAAAAGGTAAAGTAAAAGCAGTTCTACAGTTTGAAAACAACTTTGGAAACAACCTTGTAAAAGAGAATAATGCCAGTGTGCAAATACTTACCGATGCGACCGACCCAAATATGGCAAGTGCCATAAGTAATTATATAGCTTCAATTCTTCAAAACTATCAGCAAGAATCAAATAAAAATGTTTCCATAGACTACCAGATCGTAGCGCGAAGCAGAATGGTTTATAATTCTGAATTGAAAAGCGTTTACATGTTTGTTCCGGGAGTTATGACCGTAATTTTAATGTTGGTATCGGCTATGATGACCTCAATATCCATTACTCGTGAAACAGAACAAGGGACAATGGAAATCTTGCTGGTTTCACCTCTAAAACCATTTCAGGTTATTATTGGCAAAGTGTTTCCGTATATTTTTCTCTCGGTTATCAATGCAATTATCATTGTGTTATTGAGCATCTTCGTTTTTAATGTACCAGTTGAGGGAAGTATATTTTTACTGGCGATTGAAAGTGTATTGTTTATCATCACATCTTTAGCTTTAGGCATTTTAATTTCAACTATTTCGGCAACGCAACAAACAGCAATGATGATCTCCTTAATGGGATTGATGCTGCCCACCATATTGCTTTCAGGCTTTATTTTTCCTATAAGCAGCATGCCCGTACCACTTCAGGTAATTAGCAATATCATTCCTGCGAAATGGTTTATCATAATTGTAAAAGGAATTATGCTGAAAGGTATCGGGATAGGTTACATATTAAAAGAAACCTTAATACTCTTTATAATGACCTTACTATTCATTGGAATAAGTGTGAAGAAATATAAAATCAGACTCGAATAAGATGCGAATTATACGCTACATCGTTAAAAAGGAATTTAAGCAGATCTTTCGAAATAAAGGAATGCTTCCTATCATTTTTATTTTGCCCGTCCTGCAATTGGTTATTTTATCCAATGCAGCCACTTACGAAATAAAGAATATAATGGTTGGCTATGTTGATGCAGATAACAGTAGTTCATCCAGAGGATTGGTTGAGCGATTTGACGCTTCAACCTATTTTTATGTAACAAATAAGTTCGCTTCCGAAAAAGAAGCTTCCGAAGCCATGCAGGAAGGCTCCATCGATGCATATATTAATATCCCAACAAACTTTGAACGCGATTTACAAAAAGACAAGATAAACGAAGTAGGTGTATTTATTGATGCTATCGATGGTTCAGCAGCCGGCGTAATAAATGTATATATCAGCCAGATAATTAAGAGTTATAATAAAAATATAAGGTTGGATCTGATACAGGTTTCCGATGGTGTTCAAAAAACAAACGACATAGACAGCATACCACTTTTTTGGTATAACAACACCTTGAACTATAAAACTTTTATGGTACCTGGTATTTTAGTGCTGCTCGTAACAATGATTACGCTGTTCTTATCCGGTATGAATATCGTTAGAGAAAAAGAAATTGGCACCCTCGAGCAAATCAATGTAACTCCTATAAAAAAACATCATTTCATAATAGGTAAACTATTCCCGTTCTGGGTATTGGGGATGGGGTTACTAACCATAGGATTAATACTTGCCAAAGTTATCTTTAACACACCTATGATAGGTAATCTAGGATTGCTATATGCGTATACTTCGGTTTATATTTTAGTGATTTTAGGAATGGGGCTTTTTATCTCGAACTTTACCGAAACGCAGCAACAGGCGATGTTTATTGCCTGGTTCTTTATCGTAATATTTATATTGATGAGTGGTTTATTCACTCCTATTGAAAGTATGCCGAAATGGGCACAAATACTTACAGAATTTAATCCCATAAAATATTTTGTCGAAATCATCCGAATGGTGATGCTTAAAGGATCGGGTTTTACGGATATATTCCCACTAGCCATCAAAACTTTAGCCTATGCGATCGTGATGAATGGTTTGGCCGTATGGAGCTATAAAAAAACAACTTAAAATGAATCGCAAAATCAGAAATAAGAACAAATTGGTCACCAACGAATCACAATTCATCAGAGGTCCATTGTCTCGGATAAAAGAATTGAGTTTTGCCTTTAAAGTTTTTATAAATTTTATCAAGGCCTTCAGGATCATGCACTTCGTTGGCCCTTGTGTAACGGTATTTGGTTCGGCACGTTTTACGCACGAGTCGCAACATTATCAAAATGCTCAAAAGATTGGAGCCGAACTATCCAAAATGGGATTTACAGTAATGACGGGTGGTGGACCGGGAATCATGGAAGCTGCCAATAAAGGAGCCTACGAATCCGGTGGTTATTCGGTGGGCTGTAATATAGTGTTGCCATTTGAGCAGAAACCAAATCCTTACCTGCACAAATGGATTGATATCCCATACTTTTTCTTGCGAAAGGTAATATTGGTAAAATACTCGTATGCTTTCGTGGTGATGCCAGGGGGCATTGGTACACTTGATGAATTATTTGAAGCGCTTACGCTTATTCAAACCGGGATCATTAAAAACTTTCCGGTAGTTATATTCGATTCAGAATACCATAAAGAATTGTGTGAACATATCCAATTAATGGCAGAGCGGGAAAGTATAAGTAAGGCAGACATGAAATTATTGTACGTGACAGATTCGATAAACGACCTGGTAAAACATATAGATACATATGCTGTTCAAGAATTCGGGTTAATTAAAAAAGCATCTAAACCAAAATGGTGGTTAAGAGAAAAATAATTTCAGTGATCATTAAAAGAAATGTTAGGATCGTTACCGCTGTCTTTTTGATGGTCTTTGGAATCTTAACCCTGATTTTAAGCAGTTCGATACTTTTCGATTGGTTTGGTTTAAGAGCAAAGGAGGGGAACTATGTGCAATTTATAGTGGGGACAAATTTATTATGTGCTCTCTTGTATCTGGCCGCTTCATTTGGCCTTGTAGTAAAAAAGAGATGGGTTTATAAATTATTGTGGATAGCCTTAATACTATTAGTTGTTGGAATCATTGGATTGATCGTTCATATATATGTAGGAAACCTCTATGAAACTAAAACGGTTGGGGCCATGATTTTTAGAATTTTGCTCACTATCGGGTTCTTGATTTTGGCTAAAAAATCAATAAGCCAATGAGACTTTTAATGGTCACACTTTTGGGATATTGGGCAGCAATTACAGCACCCAATACCATTAATTACCACTCGCTAACGATAGTCGTGGAAAATTTAAAAAACTCTGATGGCAGCCTGATTTTTACCTTATATAATAAGGATGGAACAATTCCAGACGAAAAATTTCAAGCATATTATAAAAAAGCCGAAGTAGAGATAAAATCAAAGCGCGCTCGGTTCACCTTTAATCAAATTCCGGGAGGAACGTACGCCATAGCCATTTTGCACGACGAAAATAACAATGGCAAAATAGATAAAAAGTTTATGCTTCCTTTACCCAAGGAGGGTGTTGGTTTTTCTAATTATACTGATTTTGGATTGTCCAACAGACCAAACTTTAAAGGTGCAAGTTTCACTTTAGATAGCGACAAGACAATGGTAGTTAAAGTCATTTATAAATAGCAATGAAACCCAGGTATTTCATATTGGTTTTAATTTTCAATTTGAATTTTTTGGTGTTGGCCCAAAATCCTAACGACACTATTCCGGAAGTGACTCTATCTAAAGTAGCCCTTATTAATCAGACCGACAGCTACATAACTTTTCCCACAGATGTTGGGAACCTTGAACCCTTGATGTTTGAGGCAAACATAAACCCCTCATTTATTATTAGAAAGCGACAGGATTCTAAACTTATGGCTGTTTTAACTCCCCAAATTATAATAAGGCTGTATAATGAGGATTCTTATCCTGTTAGAACACCAAGTTATATTCCTCAAATCTCTTTTTATTATTTAGCACATCAAGAAGCATTGAACACGACTTTTTCCATTTTTGGAAAACTAGCACATCATTCCAACGGCCAGGATGGTACTTTCTTTAACGAGGACGGGACAATTAATACAATGTCGGGAAATTTTGCTACCAATTATTTCGAATTAGGGGCTTTAAAATCTGCTTACAGCAGTAACCTCAAAGCGTTAAAAGTCTTTAAAAGCTCTGTCGAAATACATCCAAAAAGCTGGATGCTTGAAGAACTTAAAGGTTCATTTAGCGGAGTTCGCTGGCATAATTCGTTTACTGCCTTTAAAATACCAGTTGGTAGAAGTAGCAATAACAATAGGCCTCATTTTTCACTAAAATTGGAAGCCGTACTTATGCTGGATCAATACAATAACCTGGATGTTTTTGATGCAGACCGGATAAATGGCGGATTAACTTTCTATTATCATCCCATGTTCTTAGAGGATATTGGATTGTTCGTTCAATTATATCACGGTTTCGATTACTACAATATCTATTTTCAGCATCAACTGGACGTAATACGATTTGGGATTATGACCGAAATTTTACGTTTTTAAAATACTTCGTCTATGAAGCAGAATCAAAAAATAGTAGCTAAAAATTCGGAAGAAAAAGAATTTTTTTCCGAAGAAAAATTAAGAGCATCTTTACACTCTTGCGGTGCAACAAACAAGCAGGCTGATCTAATAATTAAACAGCTAAACCCCCAGATCTACAATGGTATATCAACCGACGAAATATATAAAAAGGCATTTTTAATTTTAAAGAAAATCGATCGTTCTTTTGCCTCCAGATATAGCCTAAAGCGAGCCCTTTTTGCGCTAGGTCCAACTGGATATCCCTTCGAGCGCTTAATTGGAGCTTTATTGAGAGAAAAGGGCTATAAAACGGAAGTGGGAGTAGTTTTACAAGGAAATTGTGTTACACACGAAATAGATGTACTGGCAGAAAAAGACGGTAACGTTTATGTTATAGAATGTAAGTTTCATTCAGATCCAAACACAACAAGTAACGTAAAAGTACCTTTATACATAAATTCCAGATTTTTAGACGTACAACACCATTGGAATAGCAGTTCAAACATAACTCGTTTAAAACAAGGGTGGTTAATTACCAATACTCGTTTTACAAAAGATGCTATAGAATATGGAAATTGTATTGGACTTACACTTTTAAGCTGGGACTACCCTAAAGGAAACAGTATAAAAACAAACATAGACAATTACGGCCTTTATCCGGTTACGGCACTTACCACTTTATCAAAAAAAGAAAAACAACAATTAATTTCAACAGATATTATTTTGATAAAGGAACTTTATACTAATCTGCATGTTTTACAAGGATTAAATATTTCAACCAAAAGGATACAGCAAACTAAAATTGAAATTGGCAAGCTGTTACATATTGACAATTTTAGCCATGAAACAACCAAAAAACAGTAACGAAAAATTACAAAAGTACGACTCCCGGGGTGTACAAACATTATTCAGAACCGTAAGCAAAAACCATTATAATCTTTTAAAAATGGTGGACAACAAAGCAAGGATTGTGCTTACTGTTAATTCGATTATCACCTCTTTACTTTTTGGAATCCAATACTTGAATATGGAAGCTCAAATAACCAAAAACAGTATATCTATAAAAATACTCGTAATATGTAGTATGCTGTCGATGATATTTGCCATTACCAGTATGTTACCCCATAGGTATTTTGGGAAGAGCTATAGAAAAAGCGGCTACAAGGGAACTCTTTATGCCGAAAACTTCTCCAATCAAAGTCTATCTGAATTTAAAAAAGAATTTGATAGAATTATGAATACGGGCAAGGCCGTGTATGACGAATTAATTACAGACCTTTATTTTCTAGGAAAGACAATTGCCATAAAACATCGAATCTTATTGCTGTCAGTTATCATATTTATGCTGGGATTATTAACAACTATAATTATTTCTTTAACCACTATATAGATGTTCGAAGTAAAGTTATCATATTCGACAAATGGGGGTTAATAATTGGAACCCTGATTTTGGTAGCAATGTAATGGACTAGATCGTTTTTATTCCTTTTTCTTTCTGAATAAAAACCCCAACGGCAACCAGATAAACAAAAAGAGAAATTTTCCTGTGAGCAATCCAAAAACAGTTATAGCCGCCGCGATCACCATGATCAAGACTTTATAAGGGCCTAAATTCATACTCTTTACCGTAACTATCCTTGTAGATCTCTATTCAATTACTCTCACCTCAACGCGTCTGTTAAGTGCTTTGCCAGCATCGGTTTCGTTGCTTGCTACAGGGCTGGATTCTCCTTTGCCATCGGCCGAGATATTCGCGACGTCAATGCCCTCCTTTTTTAACCAGGATCTTACAGATTTCGCTCTTCGGCGAGACAGGTCCTCGTTATAAGCTGCATCTCCTTCCGAATCGGTATGACCAATGATCTCGATCTTTGTTTCCGCATTATTCCTTAGGAAGCCAGCAAGTTCTTTTAAAACAGGTTCAGACCCGGCTTTTGGAATATCCTTACCCGAATCGAATAATATTCCATACAGATTTACATAGCCTTTTTGCTTGATTTCTTCACTAACGTAATTTTCGTCTTCCGATTCCTTCACTTTCAGGATGAGGGTTACTTGTTTGTTTTCGTCCCGTTTCAGCTCAAAATTCTCACTTGTTGGTTGATAGCCCTCTTTATTGGCTATAAGGCTAATGATTCCCACAGGAACCTCGTTTAGTTCAAAGGAACCGTCGGCAGCAGATAAAGCTTGTACGAGTCCGTTAGCCGAAACTAATACCCCTTCAAGGGGCTTGTTCTGCTCATTTTTTACCATACCAATTATCTTGCCATTGCATTTGTATTGAGAGGTAGGATTGATGAGCAATTGCACGAAATCAATAGCAAAACCGTCCCCGGCATCATTTATAGGATCGTCTATGCTTATACTAACCGAACCCGATTCGAATAATTCGAAATCTTCCGGTAAGATCCCGATCTGTACAAGTTTTCCCGTTGGACCGGTTTGATTTAAACTGTTTAGAATATTCTCAACATATTGCAGTCTCTTTTCATTGATATGAAACTGAAAGGACGTGCCCCATACAGGTGATTGAAAATCGTCAAGCATCATCTGTAAAACTACTTGTTCGATTTCAATAGCGGGAGGGTCGAATTTCATTTGGATAGCCACAGGGTCGGTATGCGCGCGAAGGGTATAGGAGGTATATCCATCGCTACGGGCTCGCTTATAACCGCTCACCACCATGATGCGGTCGGTGCCGGGATGATCTATAGAGTCGACCTCCCACGGATATCGATGCGTCGAAGTGTTCTTACCGCAAAACGGATCGAATCCCGGGTCCCATCCAAACCCTAAATTGTCTACATCACCAACGCGAACTTGTATAGCGGCTTTTTCTCCATCGATAGCGTAGAAATATTGATCGGATACCTTTGTATCTGCGTCTCTGGTAACGTCGGTATCTTTTACGGGTTTAGTTTCAGTTTCCAAAATATCTTCCGTCTCAAAAGGGGTGATCTCCTCATTTTGATCTTCCGGAGTTTTTTCTTCCGCATTTTTACATGAATAATTAAGTGTAAAAAGAAATATGATGGCCCAGCTATACAGTAAATACTTCATTATCATTCGTTTATTCGAATTTAATGAATTTACCTTTAACATAAGTGCGTTGAGTGTGATTCAATCAATACAATGAAAAAAAGTGATGGAGGCACTGGGAATTTTACTTCCCAATACAAAAATTAGCAAAGATGTTGCCTAAAAGCTCATCGTTAGTGATCTCGCCGGTTATCTCCCCGAAGTAATACAAGGCCTGCCGTATATCCACGGCCAGCAGATCCCCGCTAAGATTATTATCCAGACCCTGCTGCACCTTATCGATCTCTTCCAGGGCTTTCAGCAGCGCATCGTAATGACGGGTATTGGTTACGATAGTCTCGTTATTGCGCAAGGCGCCAGTATTTACCAACTCTAATAATGTACTCTTTAATGTTTCAACACCTTCTCCGGTTTTGGCCGAAAGTAGCAGGGCATGAGACTTTTCACTCTCGCCGGAGATATCCTTTAGATCGGTTTCGATCTTTTTTCTTTCATTATCGCTTATTAGATCTCCCTTGTTTACAATAATAAGTACGGCCTTTTGGGGATATTTGTTTCTTATTTTCTGAATCTCCATCCTGAGAGCGTCTTCCATACTAATAAACTTCTTCGCCTCAAGCAAGAACACCACTACTTGTGCCTGTTCCATTTTTTCGAAGGTTTTCTTTATTCCCAGGCCTTCTATCACGTCACTGGTATCCCTTATTCCGGCCGTGTCTATAAACCTGAAGGCAATCCCACCTATTGTGATCTCATCTTCTATAGTATCCCGCGTCGTACCTGCGATATCACTTACAATGGCTCGCTCTTCATTTAGCAGGGCGTTTAACAAGGTAGATTTACCCACATTGGGTTCTCCCACGATGGCAACAGGAATGCCATTTTTCAATACGTTTCCGGTGGCGAACGAATCTATCAGACGTTTCAAAACGGTTCGAATCCGGCTGATCAGCTTCTGGAATTCATCACGATTGGCAAATTCTACATCTTCTTCAGCAAAATCCAATTCCAATTCGATTAGGGAAGCAAAATTGAGCAGTTCCTCCCTTAGTTTTTTTATTTCTGAAGAAAAACCTCCACGCATTTGTTGTATGGCCAGTTGATGTGAGGCTTCACTATCACTGGCTATGAGATCGGCCACGGCCTCTGCCTGACTTAGATCCATCTTACCATTGAGAAAGGCTCTTAGGGTAAATTCCCCGGCCTGCGCCATCCGGCATCCTTTCCGTAGCGCCAGCTGGATAATTTCCTGCTGAATGTAGTTGCTTCCGTGACAAGAGAATTCCACCACATGTTCCCCGGTATAACTCTGCGGATCCTTAAAAATACTTGCAAGCACCTCGTCGATTACTCGTTCTCCGTCTTTTATATGCCCTAAATGCACGGTGTGCGTAGGTTGGTCCATAAGTCTCTTGCCAGAGACAGAATGAAACATAGATGACGCAATACCAAGAGCATCGGGGCCCGATAGCCGTATAATGGCTATGGCTCCCGCACCGGCAGCTGTAGCTAACGCAACTATGGTATCATTTTGGATCATAGGCTGCAAAAATACGAATTAGTTAAGAGTTGTAACATTTTTGTAATTGTGCAGTCATATTAGCACAACCTCAAAATCAATCAAAAAAATGGAAGTAATCAATCAAAGCGCAAGGCGAACAGATAACAATCTTCTCGTAATCACACACCTATCACAGCTTTTATACTACGTAACCGGGTTTGGAGGCCTTCTTGTACCCTTAATATTGTGGCTTACACAGAAGGATAAAGTAGAGGGAATGGATGAGCACGGAAAAGCAATTGTGAACTTTCAACTAACGCTTATTCTAATCATGGTGCTTAGTATTCCCGGAATTTTCCTCTTCGGTTTAGGTATACTGGGTCTCATTTATGTAGGATTCGTAGGGTTCATTATTCCTATCATTAACGGTGTAAAAGCCGGAAATGGCGAAGCGCCTTCCTATTTCGGAACGATCAGATTCCTTTCTTAAGATGATTTGGTGGATAATATTAGGTGCGGCCTTCGTACTCTGCACCCTTTGTTTCGCTGGTGTTTTCCGAAAGGATAACTGGCGATCCATGGACGATAAGTAATTTTTATATTCGATTAATTACTTGTATGAAGTTTAATGGCCAAACCCTGTCTCCTTTGATGGGGTTCGGTTTTTCTTATACTATGGTCGGGTAGTAATGATTTTGTACTTTACTAAATAAATCCAATATTTGATCTTATGCATAATTGTCTAATAAAGAGATACTAAACCTTATGAGAGATCGTAAGAACTGGGTTGTCTACGGATTGGCATTCTTCAATATCGCCATTCATCTCTATGTTATTAACAACTTAGAATATCATCGTGACGAACTACTCTATTTCTCTCTGGGAACACACCCCGATCTGGGTTATGCCACGGTGCCACCTCTCATTGGCTGGATTGCTGCTATCATGCAGAAATTATTCGGGTTTTCTCTCTTTGCCGTAAAATTATTTCCAGCCCTGCTGGGAGGCGCACTGGTTGTTTTGGCTGCCAGGATAACCCAAGAACTAAAGGGTGGCGCCTATGCACAAATATTAACGGCTGTTGCAATAGTTTGTATGCCAGTTGGTTTACGGGCATTTCACCTGTTTCAGCCTGTGCCAATGGAGCTATTTCTGTGGACTCTTATTCTATTCTATACGTTGAGATACGCTAATACAGAGAAGCCTAAATATCTTTTAATTGTTGGATTCGTTACAGGCATTGCATTACTCAATAAGTATCTTGTCGCGCTGCTCATACTCGCCTTGCTTGTAGCCTTGGCACTTACAGCTCATCGTCGTGTATTTAAGGGTAAAAGCCTGTATTATGCAATGTTGATCGCTTTTCTGGTCTTCCTCCCAAATTTGGTCTGGCAATACTCTCACGATTTCCCTGTAATTGGACATATGAACGCCCTTAATGAAAATCAGTTGGTCTATGTGGATCGATTTTCTTTCTTGGCCGATCAATTATTGATGACATTTTCAGTATGCTTCCTTTTAATAATAGGAATTGTCCATTTTTTAAGATCTACTAAGTACCGCTATGTTGCTTATACCGCGATAGTAGTGGTTTTGGTCTTACTGGCTTTAAGAGGTAAGAGTTACTACACTATGGGTGTGTTTCCGGTACTTATCTGTGGTGGTTGTGTTGCGATGGAAAAATGGATATCGAACAGGTGGGTTCGATATGCCATTCCAGTAGTAATTGTCATGATCACCCTGCCTGCCTTGCCTATCGGGCTTCCCATTTACAGCGAAGAAGGCCTGGTTCGCTATTTTCAGGATCTGGAAGAGGAACATGGAATAGATATCGGTCGTCGTTTCGAGGATGGTACCATTCATTCGCTTCCTCAGGATTATGCAGATCAATTGGGCTGGGAAGAACTTACTAAAGTCACTAAGAAAGCTTACGATCAAATTCCTGAAAAAGATCTAAGCAAGGCCGTTATTTATGCCTCAAATTACGGGCAGGCCGGGGCTATTACCGTTATCGGTAAAAAATACGAGCTGCCCGAACCCGTGTGTTTTCATGAGAGTTTCTACTATTGGTTTCCAAAACAGTTCGATCCGGATATAGAATATCTTATCTATATCAATGACGAGTTGGGGGAGAATGTTGCATACTTATTTCAGGATATAGAATTAATTGGCTCAATCTCTAACCCTAATGCGCGAGAATTTGGTACTGCGGTTTATCTATGCAAGAGTCCCAGATCATCTTTCAATGATTTCTGGGCGCAGGTCCTGGAAAGTGTAGAAGATCCCTTTTAGTTATTTAGCATAACTGGCATCACCAGCATGGTAACCTGTTCTCCTTCGTCCAAGCCATCTACCGGGGTAAGAATTCCGGCGCGATTGGGAAGTGACATTTCCAGGGAAACATCATCACAGTCGAGATTATTCAGCATTTCGGTTAGGAATCGTGAATTAAACCCAATTTGCATATCATCCCCCTGGTAGTCGCAGGTTAACCGTTCTTCGGCTTTGTTGCTATAATCGATATCTTCGGCAGAAATATTAAGCTCGGCACCGGCGATCTTTAAGCGGATCTGGTGAGTGGTTTTATTACTGAAGATACTTACCCTGCGCACCGAATTCAAAAATTGTGTACGGTCTATTGTAAGTTTATTCGGATTTTCCTTCGGAATAACAGCTTCGTAATTTGGGTATTTCCCGTCTATTAATCTACATACCATTTCGGTACTGTCAAAACTAAATTTAGCGTTGCTTTCATTGTACTCTATCGCAACGTCTTCTTCACTTCCTGCCAGAATGCTCTTTAATAGATTCAGAGGTTTTTTTGGCATAATGAATTCTGCAACCTGGGATGCACTTACATCGGCTCTGGAATATTTTACAAGTTTATGTGCATCGGTGGCAACAAAGGTGAGATCTTCTGTAGAGAATTGAAAGAACACACCGCTCATTACGGGTCTTAGATCGTCATTCCCACTTGCAAAGATGGTCTTACTAATTGCCGTAGCCAATATGTCACCTTGTATGGTTGTGGAGGATGGGTCCTTTAATTCAACCGCCGTTGGAAACTCCTCACCATCAGCATAGGCGAGGGCGTACTTACCGTGATTACTACTTATTTCTACAGTATTGTTATCTTCTACCGTAAAGGTTAGAGGTTGTTCCGGGAAGGTTTTAAGTGTATCGAGAAGTAAACGTGCTGGAATACACACACTACCTTTCTCACTGCTCTCTACCTCGAGTTTCGATGATATGGTTGTTTCAAGATCTGAAGCCGAAACTGTTAAGTTCTTTCCGTCCAGATCGAACAAGAAATTATCTAAAATGGGTAATGTATTATTACTATTGATGATGCCGCCTAAAACCTGAAGTTGTTTTAATAAATAAGAACTCGATACTATAAATTTCATGTTCGGAGTATGTCTTTCTGGGTTGAATTTCTGAAGGCCAAACGATAAGTTTCGCCTAACTACAAATATATTTTAATTGCTCTTTTAGATAAAACAAACTTATTAACATTTTGGACATAACCATCCCGTTATTATTGTTGGTATTTACGCTTCCGAAGGTATTGAAAGGAAATCCCGAAAACAGCTAATAATCCTAATGGTAACAGCACGTTTAAAATTTGCCACTTACTTCTTTCTTCACTTGTTTTCTGAGGATCAAGAAAGGCCACAGCAATTTCCTTGGTTCGAATGTTTATAAGTCCGCTATCGTCCAACAGGTAATTTACCGTATTCAGCAGAAATTCCTTGTTTCCATAGAAGGATTGCGTCCATTTGTCGAAACCTAGTTCGAGAGGCCGTCCTCGGTCCAGTTGATTCCTTATTACATCGCCATCACTAATCACTACCATTCGGGTGGGTGCAGAGGTGGATTTATCTTCCGCTAGCTTTACCGGTTTTACACGGTTGTTGTATACCGAAGTAAATTTTCCTTCCAGTAATACAGCCAAGGGAACTTCACCAGCAGTGAATTTGCCGGGATCGGGCCCTTCGTTGATCACTTTCAGATTTTCCGGTATCTCTTTATCGATATTGATCTCTGCGGGAAGACCTATTAGCTGTGCAATGGGTGACGAGCTCAGCAGTACGGTTTTATCTATACCATTAGGCAGCGTATCTATGGCACTGGCGTATTCAAACTTAACGGCTTCGATATTGGTAACTACAGGATGATTATTGGCCGAACTGCTCAACGGATTAAAAAACCAGGGATATCGATTGTACTGTGATTCGCGTTCCTGCCCACTTGCCAGTACAATGGGAGCGGCATAAATATCTTTTACGAGATTAGGGTTGATGCGTATACCGTATTTAAAGAAGAAATCGTTCAGGTTGAGATCTTTTCCGAAGGCAAATGTATTGCCGCTAACAGTGTCGATCCTATTTTCGGTAGCGTCTACCAACCAAAGCGAGGCGCCTCCATTCATGGTATACTGATCCAGTATATATTTTTCAGTTTCCGAAAAGGATTGTGTTGGGCCTGCAGATACGATTAGATCGAATTCCTTGAGTTGATCCAGTGTTCGCTGTGGAGACACCGCGGCCGAATCCAAAGTATACGGAGCGATAAAGTAATAATCGCGTAACGTACTGAAAAAGTCGGCCACATATCTGTCATCAAGCTGCCCATTCCCTTTCAATACAGCCACCTTTCTGCGTTTTGGCTGCGTTAGCTTACTAAAACCATCGGCAAATGCATATTCCAGGTTCTGGATAGAATTGTTCACCCTTTCTTCGGTGGTACTTCCCAGTTGATTTTTCAATAAAGGGATCTTTACCGTTTTGTCGTTGTAATATGCCAGTGCCCACGGGTACACCAATTCGGTACTGATCTTTCCATTTTCCTGCACTTCAACCTGCGCGGCTGTGAGTCCGAAATTTCGCATCTGCTCCTGGATATTCTCCCGGTCTTCTTCGTTTTCCAGGGGATTGATGAACTGATAATTTATATTGGGATTATAGGCTTTGAATTCTTCCAGTAGCTGTTCGGTCTCTTGTTGTAGTCTTCTAAACTCGGGTGGAAAATTACCCTTCAGGAAAATATCGATCACCATGGGTGAATTTGCCTCGGCAATGGTTTCTTTAGCAGCTTCAGAGAGGGTATAGCGTTTGTCCTGCGTGAGGTCGAAGCGCTTGTATACATAACCGCTTATAACATTCAGCAAGACAATAGCTGCAACGAGCGTAATAAGCTGGACGATATGTTTACGAGAACCGCCCATCAACGTTTGTTAAGTTTTAAGACAGTAAAAATTAAGAACAGTGCGGAAACACTTAAAAAGTATACTAGGTCCCGCGTATCTAAAACACCTCGGGAAACACTATCGAAATGCGATTTCATACCCAATTTGTCTAAAGGAATCCCAAAATCTAAAGTGGCAAGACCCTCAAAGCCGTAATACAAGGCAAAGCACAGAAAAACAGAAATGAGAAAGGCTACGATCTGGTTGGATGACAGTGAGGAGCCAAAGATCCCAATGGCGGTATAGGCCGCCGCAAGGAAGAAGAGGCCGATATAAGAACCCACGGTACTACCAACATCCCAGTTTCCTTCAGGATTACCAAGGGCGGAGATCGTAAGGATATATAATAGGGTGGGAGCCAAGGCGATCACTAGTAAGATCACCGAACCCAGGTATTTTCCGAAGACAATAGTGCGCAAAGCCAGAGGTTTGGTTAGCAACAACTCCAGGGTGCCCAGTTTCAGCTCATCACTAAAGGCTCTCATGGTCACAGCCGGAATCAGGAAAAGTAGGATCCAGGGTGCCAGTTCGAAAAAAGGAGCCAGGTCTGCGAAACCAGAATCGAAAATATTATAGTCTCCACTGAATACCCATAGAAATAACCCGTTAAGTATAAGGAAAATACCTATCACCAGGTACCCAATGGGACTGGCAAAGAAAGAGTTTATTTCTTTTTTTATAATCGCTGTCATTAATTCAAACTATGCAAAGTGTCCACACTCCACGCATTCGCTTTAGAACGAAACATGCTTTTAGTTGTTGTCCAGACTTTTTTAAATAATTCGCTTTTCCGGTAATCTTCGAGGGCCTGCTCATTTTCCCAGCGGCTGTAGGTAAAAAAGATACAAGGATCGGTTCTATCCCTGTATAATTCTAAAAAATCACAACCCGGGAATGCCCGGATCTTATCTTTTACAGAATCAAAATTAGAAAGAAAAGCAGCTACTTTGGCCGCTTCAAATTCCATTTTTACAATTCTTGTGAACATAGTTTTTTTTTGCTCTTTTTATTCAAAATTTACAGAGATGGTATCTCTGTATTCTAATCCGAAAAGCGACGAAGCACTTCCTACAGTACTTGGATTACTCTTATAGATAGCGAGTTCCAGGTACTCCCCCGAATTCCATAGGGCTAGTTTCTTGCCGTCCTCTTCTCGTTTTTCGGGTGGTAGGTCGAAGTTGATGGCGTCGCTGTAATTATTAAAAACTTCGGTAAAGGTGGCGGTTCTCGCCATGATCTTATAGTTTCTGCCTTTCCCGATCTTATCAAAGAGGCTACGCGTAATATTGCTCACCACGTTTCCGTAGTTATCGATATAGATAACATTCCCTATGATCTGGCTGGCTTCCGGGTTTACTACCGGGCGTATCCCGGTGAGTTCTTTTATCGTTTCAATTCCTTTCCCTATAACCTCTAAAGTGCCGCCCCTTGCAATATGGCAGGCAACTTTCACAAAAACGTCAAGTACTGGAAAATTACTTTGTATCCTGTCATGGATGTTTATCTCCACGATCTTTTCTGGTTTTATTTCTGAAGCGAGCATCGATATGATCCCGTTATTGGCACAAATAAAATAATGCCCGTCCAGATACACAGCAACATGTTTGTTCTCCGGAGTAAGCCCGGAATCGATACCAATAATATGAATGCTCCCTTGTGGAAAACTCTTGTAAGCATTCTGAATAATATAGGCGGCCTCGGTAAGGTGAAATGGTGATATAGAATGCGAGATGTCAACAATACGAACATCTTCGAGCTCGCTGTATATAGCTCCTTTTACCCCACCTACAAAGTGATCTTTCTCTCCGAAATCGGTTGTGAGGGTTATAATTGGCATGCAGTTAATTGTTGATATTTTGTTAAAACAACTCCCACAAAAATAGGGTACTTTTGCGACTAGAAAAACTATATTTACACTAAGTACACAATCCTAATAAATAAAACCGCTTTTGAACGAACTCATTATCGAATTAACTGAAATTAGCCCTCGCGATTTTTTCGGACTTCAGAATGCTAATATCGATCTTCTTAAGAAATATTTCCCCAAATTAAAGATTGTTGCCCGCGGCAGTAAGATAAAAGCGTATGGCGATGAGGAAATACTTGAAGAATTTGACACTCGCCTTACTATGCTCCTGGAGCATTTTGCAAAATACAACAAGCTCGACGAAAATGTGATCGAGCGGGTACTACAAAGTGATAACAGCGATGATTATCAAACCTCTGCGGCCAGTGGAGAAGTTTTGGTTCATGGAGTAAGTGGAAAACTTATAAAAGCTCAAACAGTAAACCAACGCAAATTAGTACAGCTAACCTATAAGAACGATCTTGTCTTTGCCATAGGTCCGGCGGGTACAGGAAAGACCTATACGGGGGTAGCTCTTGCTGTTAAAGCGTTAAAAGAAAAACAGGTAAAACGAATCATCCTCACAAGACCGGCTGTGGAAGCAGGAGAGAACCTGGGATTCCTGCCGGGCGACCTAAAAGAAAAATTAGATCCATATATGCAGCCCCTGTACGATGCCTTGCGCGATATGATCCCTCACGAAAAGCTCGACTCACATATTGAAAAGGGAGTTATCCAGATCGCCCCACTTGCATTTATGAGGGGAAGAACTCTGGACAACGCCTTTGTGATCCTGGATGAGGCACAAAATACTACCCATGCACAAATGAAAATGTTCTTAACCCGTATGGGTAAGAATGCTAAGTTTATGATCACAGGTGATCCTGGACAGATCGACCTGCCAAGAAGAGTGATCTCTGGCCTTAAAGAGGCACTGCTTATCTTAAAAGATGTAGATGGTGTAGGAATGGTGTATCTGGATGATAAGGATGTGATCCGTCACCGCCTGGTTAAAAAAGTAATAGCCGCCTATAAGGCCATAGAAAACAGAAACTGATGACGAATACCATCACCGACACTCATTTTAATTTTCCGGGTCAAAAGAGCATTTATAAAGGAAAAGTTAGGGAGGTCTACCGGCTGGAGAACGACTTGCTGGTTATGATCGCAACAGATCGGCTTAGTGCGTTCGATGTTGTAATGCCAAGAGGGATCCCATATAAGGGACAGATATTAAACCAGATCGCCACCCGAATGATGCGTGATACCGAAGACCTGGTACCTAACTGGCTGCTCGCCACACCAGATCCCAATGTGGCAGTTGGGGTAGCCTGCGAGCCCTTTAAAGTAGAAATGGTGATCCGGGGATACCTTAGTGGTCATGCCGCCAGGGAATATAAAGCAGGCAGACGCTTATTGTGTGGAGTAACCATGCCGGATGGAATGATTGAAAACGATAAATTTCCTGAACCTATAATTACCCCGGCAACCAAAGCCGAACAAGGCGATCACGATGAAGATATCTCCAGGGAAGAGATCCTCCGTCGAGGAATAGTTACAGAAGAAGATTATTTACAACTGGAAGATTATACTCGTAAATTATTTCAAAGAGGGACAGAGATTGCAGCCCGTAGAGGGTTAATTCTGGTCGATACAAAATATGAGTTTGGTAAAACAAAAGAGGGGAAAATTGTACTTATCGATGAGATACATACGCCAGACTCTTCTCGCTATTTTTATGCAGATGGTTATAAGGAACGTCAGGAGAAGCGTGAACCACAAAAACAACTTTCAAAGGAATTTGTACGACAATGGCTAATCTCTAATGGATTCCAGGGGCTGGAAGGCCAACAACTTCCCGAAATGAGCGACGATTATATAGAATCGGTCTCCGAACGATATATTGAGCTTTACGAGAATATTACTGGAGAAACTTTCGAAAAAGCCGATGTTTCAAATATTCAAAATCGTATCGAAGGCAACGTAAAGGCATATCTTTCCTCATTATAAAAAGTCTCGAGTAGAAAATATATAGAGTAGGTCGATGTAATTAGTATTTCACCGATTACCAACAATTGTTTTGGATTTAAGTTCTAATTTTAGATTAAACTAAAACTAATCGATTATGAAAAACTTTCGACTACCTATTTTACTATCCATTTTGTTCTGCTCCTATATTGCGATGGCTCAAAGCCCAGTAATAGATCAGGATAACCCAACCAGACAAGTTATTAACGACGACCTTGAAGTGATTGGCTCACTAGGGGTGGGTATAGACACGCCAGCCAATCAGGCTTACGGATTCGATACTATTATCATGCGGGAAAACAACCTAAGAGTTTATTTCGACGACACCAGTAACACAGCGAGTTTCCCTAATAACGACTGGAGGCTTCAGGCAAATGATAATACTAACGGGGGTGATAACTATTTTGCAATCCAGGACGCTACCGCCAACGTGATCCCGTTTCGAGTGGATGCAGGTGCAACAGCCAACTCCCTTCGCATAGAATCGGGAGGGAATGTTGGTATTGGGATCGCAAATCCTGTGGTAAAATTGCATGTTTTTAATCAAGATACACCAACGATTAGACTAGACCAGGTTGGCGGTTTTGGAGATTACAAGTGGGATGTTGCGGCTAACGAGACAAATTTTTTCATTAGGGATGTTACCGGTAGTAGCCGCTTACCTTTCAGAATTCGTCCTGGAGCACCCACAAGTTCTCTGGATATAGCTAGTTCGGGAGCTTTAGGGGTTGGCACCTCTACCCCAAATGCATTCACGTCTTTAGCATTAGGAGCTACAGATCGCGGACTGCAACTCAACCGATTAACAAACGCCGAGCGAAATACCTTAGGGACCAACCTGATGACCGAAGAGGGGGTAATTGTTTACGATACAGATGACAAACTTACCTACGCATGGGATGGAACACAATGGAACCCTGTTGGTTTGGATACAGACGACCAAACCGTAGATACTTTTCAATTAAATGGTAACAACCTCGAACTATCTCTGGAAGATGACGGAGTAGCAGTTAACACAGTAGATCTATCCGGTTATCTCGACAATACAGATATGCAGGATCTAGACCTTACCGGAAATACTCTTAGCCTTACCAACGATGCAACTACTGTGGACCTTTCCGGCTATCTCGATAACACCGATAATCAGGATCTTTCCCTAACAGGAAATACACTTAGCCTCACTAACGACGCTACTACGGTAGATCTATCAGGCTACCTGGACAATACCGATAACCAGGATATTTCCGGATCTACCTTAGTTGGCACCGATCTCACCATTGGGATTAGCGGAGGTGCTTCGGAAGTGGTGGATCTTTCATCTTTGGACGATTCAGGTACAGACGATCAGCAAATTTCATTGGCCGGAAATACCTTATCGTTAGAAGACGGCGGAAGTGTGGATCTTTCTGGTTATCTCGATAATACCGACGAGCAGCTTCTAGGCTTTGCGCTTAATAATAATACGTTAACCTTAGTGATCACCGATGGGAATACCCTTATGATCGATTTTACTCCTATGCTCCAGCCTTTGGTTGATGAAAATGCAGCTCAACAAGCCCAGATCGATGATCTCATAGCCAGGGTGGATCTATTAGAACAATGTGCCTGTACTTTACGTGTACCGGATAATATTCAGGATCCAAACAGACCGGTTTTATTTCAGAACATTCCCAATCCTTTCGATAATACAACCTCGATAGGTTACTACATCCCAATTACCTATTCCAATGCAAATATTGTAATTAGTTCCACAACCGGACAGCTTTTAAATAATATTGCGGTAGAAGTGAAAGGTGAGGGCAGTATTGAAATTGGGAAAGCCAGTCTTCAATCTGGTATGTACTTTTATACCTTGTTTGTAGATGGGAAAAAGATCGATACCAAACGTATGATCATAGAATAAATATAATAAACAGATTAATGATCTCAGGCCTTTCGGAAACGAGAGGCCTTTATCTTTCCTTAAAATTGAAGTTGTACACATAACCAAGGCTAAGGTCTGTAAAATCTGCCTGGCCTCCATTGGCGTTAATATGGATTCCGAAGAATATATTATGAATAGGCTCCTTACTTGTATCCCAGAGATAATATTTCAGGCCCATTCGTGCAGCCAGGGTTTTCTTGAGCCTGTACTTACTGTCGAATTCACCCAACATAAAATTAGGTGGGATCTCCCTGGGTGTATTATCCCATCCCTGATTGATACGCCAGTCGATCTGATAAGCCGGCTTGTGAAGATTTACCCCCAGTTGTACGTTAAATCCAACGTGATTTAGCATAAATTCCCCATTAGCGTGAATCCCAAGATTAGATGCATTCCACCATGGATTATCTGTAAACTCTTCAAATTCTTCACCGGGTCGAACCAAAAATTCTTCATCGGCAATATAATCGTAATAGTGCTCGTAATATCGATAATAGAAGCCAACCCCCACTTTAAACATTCCGTTTAACACCTTTCCATATTCCCCGGAGATGGTATAAACACCGCGTTTGTCGTTGTAAGCAAGTGACAGTACATTTATTCCGAAGCCACCATAAAAACTTATATAATCATTTACTCTTCTCTTTAGATCGGGTGTTGGAACAAATTCGGTTGAGGCAGATGTATTTATATTCTTTATATCAGCCGAAAGGCTCAATAAAAACGAATTATAACCTTGGTTTGGTAAGCGGGTATGTCCGTTGGAATGATGAAAATATCCTAAGCCCACACGCCAATCCATCTTTCTGGTTTTAAGGAACTCATAATGCATAAAGGCTCTGAAGGACCAGGTGAGTTTGGTAGATACGGCCTGATTCCTGGGATTGTTTATCTCATCATAGGTCTTTGTAAAATAAGAACCGCCTATACCAACTTGCGATCGTAAACGCTTGCTATTCAATATGCCAAATTCTATAAAAGGCAACAAGGTGAAGGCGCCTCCCAGGCTGTCTTTATTACCAAAAGAACTGTAGCCTAGGGAAATTCCTGTCTTTGGTCCTTTCAGCCGCCGGGCCCATTCACGAGGATTTTTACTATGATCCCAACCAAAGTTTAGTAGTACTTGAGTTTGTAGATTCCTGTCTGGAAAAAACTCGTTAGATTCGGCAGTATAACCTACCATGATCTCGGGGGTGAAAACGAAGGAGGAATTATTTTCGGTATTGTTCTCCTGAGAGATCAATTGAACCGTGAAAAGAAATAAAATGACGGTTAGTAGTTGTTTCATTCCTTTACAAAGGAAAACAATTGATACGAATTTTAAAATTTAAATTACATTAGCCTCTTCATGTACGACTACTTCATAGAAATTCTCGACAACTTTATATCGGAAGCACAAAGCATTGCCTGGGGATTACCTTTACTTATCCTGCTTATAGGTGGAGGGTTGTATATGCTGATACGTATAAAATTTCTTCCATTCAGATATTTGGGCCATGCTATTGCGGTTCTACGAGGCAAGTACGATAATGAGAACGACAAAGGGGAGATCACGCATTTTCAGGCACTAACCACCGCTCTTTCCGCTACTGTGGGAATGGGGAACATCGCTGGAGTAGCAGTTGCCATTGCTATTGGTGGGCCTGGTGCGGTGTTCTGGATGTGGGTGAGCGCGGTTATTGGGATGTCGACCAAATTCTTTACCGCTTCATTGGCGGTGATGTTCCGCGGAAAAGACAGTAATGGTAATTTACAGGGAGGCCCCATGTATTTTATTATGGAAGGCCTGGGAAAGAACTGGAAATTCCTGGCTGTAATTTTCAGTGTGGCCGGCCTCGTAGGAGCACTTCCTGTTTTTAATGTAAATCAGCTTACCCAGGCCGTCAACGACCTGGTATTAAAACCTGCCGGCATGTACACCGGGTTTAATAGTAACCTCACCATTGGGATAATTCTGGGGCTCATTACAGCAATTGTTATCCTGGGCGGCTTAAGCAGAATTAGTAATACCGCCTCAAAACTGGTTCCGGGAATGGTTTTGCTGTATTTCGGTATGGTGGTGATCATTTTAGCAGTTAATTTCGAAGTACTACCAAAATATCTCAGCCTGATCTTTACAGATGCCTTTACGGCCAATTTCTATAAAGGAGATGCTTTTCTGGGTGGGGTAGTAGGCGGTCTTCTTTTACTGGGAATCAGGCGCGGTGCATTTTCTAACGAAGCGGGTATAGGTACGGCACCTATGGCACATGGAGCGGCCAAAACAAACGAACCCATTCGTGAGGGTCTGGTTGCCATGTTAGGGCCGGCAATAGATACACTGGTGATATGTACCCTTACAGCATTAGCTATTTTAGTGACTGGAGTCTGGGAAACCTCCACTGCAAACGGGGTGTCCTTAACGGCCTCTGCGTTTACGCAAACAATGCCGCAAATAGGAAAATATCTACTATTATTGTGCATCGCCGTGTTTAGCATTTCATCTCTGTTTTCTTATTCTTATTATGGCACCAAATGTATGTCTTTTCTCATAGGAGCTAAAAGGGCTACCTACTACAATTATATCTACATATTAAGTATTATTCTGGGCGCAACAACAGATCTAAATATGATGATTAATCTTATTGATACCTTCTTTGCAGTGATGGCGGTTCCTACCATGACAGCCACTATTCTCCTGGCCCCAAAAGTGATAAGGGAAGCTAAGCGTTACTTCGCAACTTTAAATAAAGGCTAATGATTATTTTGAAGAAAATGATCAAGTTTTTCTGTGAATTTCCGAGCTCCCTCTGCATTTAAATGGTTGTGGTTGAGAAAATCCTTTACCGTAAATTCTGTACAGTCTGCTTCACAATTGAATATGCGTACTTTGGGGAATCGCTGTTCGACAACTTGTAGAATACTATCTCTTCTTTTCAGGATATGGGGGTTTCTTTTATCTTTATAAGTATTATAAAGTGGCGTAGTTGTAACGATCACATCCAGGCCCAAAGTTTCAAGCTCCTTGATCATGTTTAAAAAATAACTAGAATTGTGCTTAAAAATTTCTCTATTTTCTGAAGCGCGAACAACAAAATCAAGTTGGGCTATCTTTTCTTCATCGAAATCATTTCTACTGAAAGCACCTTCGTAACAGTTAACATTGAATCCAAATTCGTTAAAGACATCCCTTTCTTCATTCGAAAAGTACTCCTTAAATATCGCATCGGAAAAGAACGGTGGATTGGATATATAGATCAAGTGATCCTTGAACCATACCTTTCGGTCAAAACAATTTACCCCATAATACTCCAGGAATACATTGTTCTTCCAGAATTCTCGGTCATTGTGCGGTAATTCCAAATGTGCATAGGAGAGTTCGATCATCACGGTGTTGAGAAGAGGCATTCGGTCTTTCAATCCTCTTAATATTTTAAGGTCTGTGTTGTGATGCTGACTCGTAGACGCCAGGTTTATCGATGGCCTTGAGAGCCATTGCGGATTCACAGCGTCTTTTATTTGCGAAGACCCAAGCACCATCACCTCCAGGTTGGCGCTTTCTTTCTCTAGATAGTTACCTATATATGTATATCGCAGCGGAAGGTTGCGGGTTACCATTTCCACCGCAATACAACACATGATCACCGGGATGAAGAACAGTAAAGCTTGTATGGCGAATTTCCGAAGCATATTAAAACTGAAAATAGATAAAGGTTTTTAAAGGTTCGTAGAAACGTATTAATAAAACTATCATTATATAGTATAAGGTCCAACGCATCCATCTGGGCAAGTGAGCATTTAAGTTCTGAAGCGGGAACTCTTTTCTTCTTGTGGCTAATTCGGCCGCGATCATCAAGATAAGGAACACAATCTTAACACCTATTAACAACGATAATTGTGGATCCTTCGCTAAAGTGAAAATACGTTTTAGAATAAGCCAGGCGTCGTCAATATTTACAGCCCTAAAGAATATGCTGGATATGGATGTAAGACTGAAGAAGTACATCAAACTAAACCATCGGGGCTGAGCGGGTAGTATTCGGGCAAGAGTTTTCTTTGATCTTCCCATCGGTATCCGTTCCATGGCCAGAAGCAGTCCGTTAAAGACCCCGAAACAAACAAAAGTCCAGTTCGCACCATGCCAAAGACCTACCAGGGTCATTGTTATCAGGAGAGCCGAGATTCGTGCCCAGGTCGTTATTTTCTTATTTCGCTTTACTAGGGGGAGATAGACGTAATCTGTAAACCATTTGGTAAGCGTTATATGCCAGCGCTGCCAGAACTGCGTCATACTTTTCGCCAGATATGGCAATCTAAAATTTATATGAAGCTTGAAACCAAAAAGGCGCGCCGTTCCTATGGCGATGTCGGTATAGCCTGAAAAATCGCAGTACACCTGAAACGAAAATAATATGGCTGCATAGCATAGGCTAATAAAACCATAGCCCTCCGGATTATCGAAAACCATGGTTACCGCGATCCCCAGTTTATCTGCCACGAGTATCTTCTTGAACAGTCCCCATAATATTTGGCGCAGACCTTCCTTCGCTTCAGTGATATCAAAATGGCGCTGCTTTTCAAATTGAGGCAACAGAAAACTGGAACGCTCTATTGGTCCTGCCACTAGCTGTGGAAAGAAACTCACATAGCAAAGGAAGTTTAATAGGTTGCGTGTAGGCTTGCATTTATTCCGGTACACATCGATGGAGTAACTCATCGTCTGGAAGGTATAGAAACTTAGCCCTACGGGTATGATCACATTCCAGATACTGAATTCTCCGGGCAGTAAGCTGGTGGAGAATAAAGAATGAAATCCATCCAGAAAAAAATTGAGATATTTAAAAGTAAAGAGTATCCCCAGGTTCCAGAACAAGCTGAAAAAAAGCCAGAATCTCCTGACACCTTTTTTGTTCGCTGCAGCAATGTATCGAGCTGCGATAAAATCGATGAGTGAGCTTCCAATTAACAGCGATAGGAACCGCCAGTCCCACAAGCCGTAGAATATATAACTGGCAACCAGAATTAGTATATTCTGGGAAACTCGGCGCTTACTGCCAATGATCCAGTACATCGAGAATACAATGACCAGAAAGACTCCGAAATCCAGCGAATTGAATAACACCTGAGGGCTTGTTTGTGGGCTAAGATAAAAAAAGGCTTCCATTATGGAAGCCTGTAACTATTTTCTTGCAGATAATGCCTAGTTAATCAAAGTAACTAAAGGTTTCATCTTTCTCAATGCGCAGTAAAGATTCGTAGATAAGCTTGATCACGTTTTCCACATCACTTTTATGAACCATTTCTACAGTGGTATGCATGTATCGTAGCGGCAGGGAGATCAGTGCACTGGCCACGCCCATATTGCTGTAAGCGAAAGCATCTGTATCTGTCCCGGTGGCACGCGATAGTGCAGCACGCTGAAACGGGATCTTATTTGTTTCGGCTGCGTCGATGATTAGATCCCTAAGTTTTTGCTGTACGGCAGGCGCGTATGCGATCACCGGTCCATCACCAATTTTTGCAAGCCCCTGCTTTTTCTTATCTATCATAGGGGTAGTGGTATCGTGGGTCACATCGGTTACTATGGCCGCATTAGGTTGGATGCGTTCGGCAATCATTTGTGCGCCTCTAAGTCCGATCTCTTCCTGTACAGAGTTGGTGATATATAGTCCAAATGGCAATTTCTTTTTATTCTCATGGAGCAAACGCGCTACTTCTGCGATCATAAATCCGCCCATTCTATTGTCAAGGGCTCTGCACACAAATTTATCCTTGTTCAGGATGTGAAATGTATCCGGGTATGTGATCACACAACCCACATGTACGCCCATTTTCTCTACTTCTTTCTTATCCTTGGCACCAATATCGATAAATATATTTTCCGGTTTGGGAGGTTCCTCCTTTGCACGACTTCGGGTATGGATGGCTGGCCACCCAAATACGCCTTTTACTATTCCTTTTTTGGTATGAATATTAACCACTTTCGAAGGCGCTACCTGGTGATCGCTTCCTCCATTTCGGATCACGTATAGCAGGCCGTTATCACTAATGTAATTTACGTACCACGAGATCTCGTCGGCATGACCTTCAATAACTACTTTGTATTTCGCGTTCGGATTAATGATCCCAACGGCAGTACCATATGTATCGGTAAGAAATTCATCTACATAGGGTTTCAGGTAATCCATCCAAAGTTTTTGTCCATCCCACTCATAGCCTGTTGGAGAGGCATTATTAAGGTATTTTTCGAGGAAGGTTAAAGATTTTTTATTCAGTACAGACTGTGCCATAAATAGTATTTTTCAGAAAAACCAAAATTAGCAATTTATTAATTAGCGGAGCGTTTCAATTTATGTAATTTTGGAACGATTTTAGAGTAACAGATTATAGGCACGTGAAGAAAATTCAGAAAATAAAAACAGTGGTGATCCTGTTCCTTGTGATAGGGCAGTTTAGCTATGCTCAGGACTTGCAGGAGTTTACGCAGACCAACAAGGACAGTGTGGAAACTTTCTACTATATCATAGAAGGGGATACTATCCCGAAGGAGTATATAGACTTAGAAGAAGTGGTGCTGCTCAATAAGCTGGAATTCAATTCGAAGGAAGACCGGCGTCGTTATCTCATTCTCCGAAGAAAGACCCGGAAGGTGTATCCATATGCGAAACTGGCTGCTGAACGGCTTACCACAATGACGGCGCGTATGAAGACACTCGAAAAGAAACGCGATCGTAAACGGTATACGAAAAGGGTACAGAAATATATAGAGGAGGAATTTTCCGAAAAATTAAAGAAATTAACCCGCACCGAAGGTCAGATCCTGGTAAAACTCATCCACAGACAAACCGGGCGTACGGCTTTCGATCTGGTGAAGGAACTGCGTACGGGTTGGCGGGCATTTTGGTATAATACAACAGCCAGCATGTTCGATATATCCATAAAGGAAGAATACAGGCCGTTCGAGGTAAAGGAAGATTATCTTATTGAGGACATCCTGGAGCGTTCATTTCAGTCTAATGTTCTGGAGCGACAGGCTCCGGCCTTCGAAATAGACTACCTCGATCTCACCTCGCATTGGAATAACAGGTCTGTTGATAAGTAAATAAGATTCTCATTTGCCCAGTAGTTTCATTTAATGTATCTTAGAGGTTCGCTCTTTTTAGATTTTGGGTGTTCCCCTGCAGGAGAGCAAAGCACCTTGCAGGGTCGCGCTATCCGCTATATCCCTGTAGTGCCGATGAAGTAGAGCAAAGCTCACTTCACGACTACTACAGGGGATGCCGCTTCTATCGCTAACACATTTTTGTTGTTCTTTAGAAGTAAAATGATAGCGTTCAGCACTTTAAAAATTGTTAATAAAAAAGATGCAAAAATTTTTCACTTTGATTTGGTGGAATGAAAAAAGGGGTTGTATATTTGCACCCGCTAAAAACAGCTGATAGATATTTTTTGAGGTTGTTTTTTTTTAAGTTATACAAAGTTCATTGAGATATTGAAATTGACAGCGTATATGGATTTGGATGGAAACGTCCGGGTC
>ENA-OWNT01000277-OWNT01000277.1-seawater-metagenome-genome-assembly--contig:-NODE-277-length-138384-cov-10.321054_pt1 | contig 138384 bp, 90 predicted proteins | sample MGYA00238136_ERZ651165 | MGnify/ENA primary metagenome ERZ651165 (study PRJEB26861, sample SAMN08777766) | seawater metagenome | isolation source: coastal seawater | place: USA: Florida | collected...
AAGCGGGTCTAGGACGTCATCAGCGCCCTAAATTACTGTCTGACAATGGGCCCTGTTACATCAGTAAAGAACTGAAAAACTACGTGAAAGATCGAAACATCAAACACATCCGAGGACGACCGAATCATCCACAGACACAAGGTAAAATCGAACGCTACCATCGATCCATGAAAAATATCATTAAATTGGAAAACTACTACTTCCCAGGGCAGCTCAAAGAAAGGCTAAGTGAATTTGTAGATTACTACAATAATCGCAGATATCATGAGTCTTTAAATAACTTAACACCTGCTGATGTTTATTTTGGTCGAGGAGAGCAAATTCTACAGCAACGAAAGAAAATCAAGCTTACTACAATGAAACAACGAAGACAAGTTCATTTAAATCAATCACTTAATCTGTAGCTTAGCTTTTGACCTAATTGGTCCACTTTCGTTTGAAGACTTACATACGTATATTTTTAATCGCAGATCGCGATAAAGGCAAGGACAAGAAGCATCAGGAGTTTATTAGGCAAAGCTTGGAATCACATCAAAACTTCAATTATCATGTATTGAATGTCCGTGAAATAGAAAACATCTTGAGTCTGGATCAGTTAAGAAAATACCTACCCTTAATCACAAAAATAGACCATGATTTGCTTGTGGGGACTCCAATGAGATGAGATCAACAAAAGACGCGATACCTCGGGGAATATTTAGTTGATAAATTAGGAGCAGAAAATCTACCTAAAGGGCTGGTGGCAAAAAGTGGAACCTTGAAGACCTACTATAAGACTAAACTGGCTGAGGTTGTAAGTTCACAAGTTACTTGGGGAGAATTGAGTGATGAGGCTAAAGAACTTACGAAGCAATTGTATAAATTTATTAAAGAGAGTAATCATTAGCAGTGCCTACACCTACCAAACTTGTTCATGTACTCAATAAAAACAACCTTCCCGTTTTCATGGAGGAATTCACTGGGGCTGCTGCTAAAAACATGGATGAATATGATGTGTTGAGGAATAATGGCTGTTAAGTACGATCCTATTGATCAGTCAGCAGAAATAGAATCAGATTTTTTCAACCTGTAACTTCAATCTAAGCATGAAACTCACCTGGAGTCTCACCTCCCTGCTTATTAGACTTGGCGCAAGAATCGTCACATTCCTTCTTATCCACCATTGGATATTGTCGCTCGTAAGCTTTGCCCCTGCTACTATTTTAATATTGATGAATAACCCCAAGGACCGCGTGGTAGAAGTCCTTCTATCCTATTTTTAACAATTGAATTTATTCCCAACCCCTTGAGTAGTATAATTTATACCTGTAAACATCAACCTGTTATGCAGTAAGTGCGGTTGGGTAGGTTTAAGTATGAATTCGTCTGGTTAAAAAAGCATTGTTGCTGGAAGTTTATTATATTTAAATATTAACTACATATATTATATGCAATAGTAAAATCTGGGAATGAAAAAAACCTTCGTATCGATAAAAGACCTGGAACAGTATCTTGCTAAAACGATGGTAGATACTGAGGTTATGGAGTTTTTGTCCTTAATTAGTTCCGCTTTGTCTATTGGAATGCAAAAACAGATCAATAACTTGAAGGAGGGACTACATTCTTTGAAAAAAGACAAGATAAATGGAATTATCACGCTTGCTGAATATCAAGCGAGGTTTTCAAAAGTGAATCTAGGAGTGCTTGAGTTTCTTGATGGCATACCTGAGTTGGATTTTCATGCGATAGTACAATTTTCCTTGGAGAAGAATCAAGGAGACAAAGCATTTGTGGAAAGAAATTGGACTCAAGCTTTGGAACACTACAGTAAAGCCAAGTTGCACTTTAGCGCTACCGCTATATCAAATGAGGCTAATTTAGAGCTACAAAGTAGTATCCTAATAGCAGAGTTAAATCTAAAACAAGATGTTTATCTACAGACTTCCGTTGATATTCATAAAGAAATTTCAAAGCTCAAAGAAGTAAAGAATCCTTTAGATAGTACAGCTTATCGTACCAATGAAATAAGGAACCAAATTATTGCAAAACCTAATTCTGTAAGAGTAGTTCTATTTACTCTATTTGATTATGAAGCCACTTCTTTAGATCGGAAACGATTTTGGGGATGGGCACCAAAATATTATTACTTAACGGAAGAATCAAGTGATCGAATAAACCTAGCCTCATTCGAAAACCTGAGGGGCAATAATGCTATAAAGGATGTGGTAGAGGAGTCTTGTAGTTATGCAGAATTGAACGATTTACAACCTCTACTGATAAGAGATGCAGAGAACTGTCCAACAGGCATCATTAACAAAGATGTTGAAAACGAACTATGTGTACAATGTGAGGGAAACGGTTCAGCTAAATGTCCTGAATGTGCTGGTGGAAAGCGTGAATGCAATTTCTGTTGTGGAGAAGAAAAAGTACAGTGCACCTCTTGTCACGGAGAAAAAGAAGTTGTTTGCTTGAAATGTGAAGGTACTGGCTTAGTTGACGGTTTTTCTTGTTCTAAATGCCGCCAGAAAGAAGGCTTTATAGATTGCCCAAATTGCAATGCCAGTGGTGAAGAGTCATGCCCTAAATGTCTAGGTCATGGATTAGTAGAATGCAATAGATGTAAAGGGGAAGCGATTCTCTGGTGTAATTACTGTGATGAAACTGGAGGACACTTTGGTATACCATTTATTCAGAATAATCTGGCAGAGTTTTCAAAAAGAATTTGTTTCATTTCTGATGAAAAAATGATGAAATACCAGGTGGTTTCTGGTTCAGTAGAAGAGGCCATAAGCCCATTAATTCATGAGCAAGTCGAAGGCAATCGAATAACTACATGTTGTAGAACAGATTTCCATGCCTTTGTATGGCCAGCAGGTAATCAAGTGACAAAATTTTGTCATCAACTTAGAAAAGAACTAGGTTTAAACGAGATGAATGCTTATCCTCTGATTTTGAAGGAGGAAGTAATTTGCAGAGTTCTTCCGTTTTGGGAATTTAAATACTATTTTATTAATGATGTCGAGACAGAATATCTGGCTTACTCTTTTCTAGGGGAGGATGGTTTGGAAATCCTTTTTGAATCTGAGGATAACGCTTCTGATATCAAATCTAAGAACTCTACAAGTGTTGCAGTTCGCCGAGCTCTTTCTAATAGAGAGCAAAGGAAGATAGATAATAAATACAGTGAGATATATGCAATGCTCTATATAGCAAAGAATGACGGAAACTTAAACCCCGAAGAGAAATTAGCGCTTGCTCCAGAGTTATCGAGGATCTTTACTTCATTAACGAAGACAGAGCAAGGAAAAATTTTAGAGGATATGGCTTCAGATGCAGAATTAAAGATAGCTGATCGCGTACAGTTTAGTGACCATTCTGAAGTTTTAGCTGCTTTTAGCAGAATAAAGGACTACTTATCATCAAAAAACATTGAGAGTGCTGAATTGGAAGAACTAAAGTCTACTGTGTTAAGTTTAACTCCTAAGAATGTAAACTACTTTCGCAATTTCTTTCGAAATCCATCTATTAGCTTTCTAATAATAGTGACTCTGATTTCTTTCATTCTAATGTTGTTACTTGGATAGTAGATACTCATTTTTTGACTTTTACAAATAAGTTGTAAGTATCTAACTCAAAATGCATACGCAAGGCTAGAAGCATTAAACGGTCCAATCTATTCTCAATTGTGTTACTGGTTTAGTTGGGACGATTATATAGGCAAAGAACGAAGGGAGTGGCACAGGCAGAATATAGTCTTCCAAAGTTGTGAATTTCTTCATTAATTCTAAGTTCTAGTCTTAACCCTCCTTAAACATCTGATATTAAACAACTTGTAATAATCCATCGATTCTTGGCGGGGGAACCTTTCCTATTTATTAGCATTCTTGTCGGAGGCACAATGGGTATAGATTTCCAACTCAGACTGCTAGGCCAAAGCATTGTCCTTTCTCTCAAACTTCTGGTGTAGTCAACTCACTCCACATATAAACTATGCATCTCCAAGAATAGTGTTAGCTTTAGTAGACAGTAAATGCCGATAGCCACAGCATCAGATTTGCACAACTTGTAAGTCAGTAAAAGAGGAGATACATGTTTAGTGCTAAACCCTACATAGACAGCCATAAGCTGACCCGGTGGAATCTGGAATACGATCTCCGTCTGACGAATAAGACGGCAGAAAAAGGAGAGATCTTTCTCCGAGAGGATCAAAGGTGTGATCATCTTTACTACATCCTCCATGGATTCGTTCGAGTTTATTACCTGGATTTAGCTGGCAATGAAATTACCCATTGGTTTTGCGCAAAAGACTCCATCATTACCTCTCCCTTCAGTTTTGTAAAAGGTGAAAGGAATATTCTTTTCTTTGAGGCTTTGGAGAATACAGAACTCCTATTGATTAGTTCTCCCCAATTGGACCAATTGCTTGGCCATCTTCCGGAACTTGGTGAAGCTTTTAGACATATCAATGCTGAATTCGCAATGGTATTGAGCAGAAGGATTATGAGCTTACACAATGAAACAGCTGAGGAGCGTTACCTGGCGCTCATGAAAGACCATCCCCTTCTATTCCAAAAGGCCAAATTATCTCACATCGCTTCCTTTCTGGGAATAACGCAGCAGAGCTTAAGCAGAATCCGAAAAAACTTGTAAGCCGCTATCATTATTTACCATAGGGTAAAAAAATTGCAGTTGGGAAGGTGCAGCTTTGTATCGAACCTTAAATGATACAAAATGAGCCTAAGAAAGATCGTATTACCCACCGCATTACTTTTTACCAAGCGTGTAGCTCCCTCATTAAACGCAAATCAAGAAAGAAGGCTAAAGCAAATCCGTTCTAAAACCATTGTTTTCATCCATGGCTTATTCATGAATAACAAAAGCTGGAATGGATGGAAAAACTATTTTGAAGATCAGGGCTATACTTGCTATGCCCCGGCTCACCCAAAGCATGAAGGTAATCCAACTGAGTTGAGGACAAATCCACCAGAGGGTCTAGAAGCTGTTGAATTCGAAGATTGGATTACGCATCTCGAAATCTTGATTGATAGCTTACCCGAAAAGCCCATTTTGATCGGCCATTCATTGGGTGGACTTACCGCCCAGAAGTTGGTAGAGTCAGGAAGAGCGGCGGCGGCCATACTGATCAGCAGTGCTCCTCCAAAGGGAAATGTAGTTTTCAACTTAAGCTTTTTCAAAGCTAACAAGGCCGTTATCAGTCCGTTAAAAGGCAACTCCATCTTTAACCCTACAGCTGAAAAATACAAGCAGTGGTTCCACTTCGCTATTGCCAATACATTTAGCAAGGCCGAATCTGATGTACTCTTTGAGCAATTTGCGGTACCGGAAAGTCGAAGAACTCCCCGGGCTTCTCTAAAAAATATCGCGAAGATCGATACCCAGAAACCACATGTGCCCTTACTATTTATCGGAGGATTAGAAGATGTGATTGTGCCCAATGTACTAATCAGGAAAACGATCAAAAAGTACAGCGACGAAAACAGTATTGTCGATTTCAAATTCTACGAGAACAAGGACCATTTCATCTGCGGGGCTCCGGGGTGGGAAGAAATTGCTCAATACTGCCTGAACTGGCTTTCCAATTAGAAAACGGAAATCATTAGCCACCTTAGCAGATCCCTTGATCTATACGCTCCTCTACTAGTCTACATACCATAATCAATTTCCTTCTAGCCGCTGACAATTCTAAGCTAACCTAGCTATAAATTCAATCCATTATGCAGACAACTATATTCAAGATTTTACGCCTTTTACTCGGCCTTTTCATGCTGATTATTGGGATAAACAAATTTTTAGTCTTTATCGAAATCCCTAATCCTCCTGGGGATGGCGGCGAGTTGATGCAAATCTATATCAAGTCTGGGTTCTTAAGACTAATAGGCGTTCTGGAAGCAGTAGGTGGGATAGCCCTATTGGCCAATAGATTTGTTCCTTTGGCATTGACCTTCATCACGGCGATCATGTTCAATGCTACCGTTTTTCACAGCCTGCATGACTTGGCGGGCATCGGAGCAGCAGCATTTTGCCTATCATCAAGTTTGGTTTTAGTGTATGTTCATAGAGATCGATTTGCCAGTTTGCTAAACGCATAAGAGGGAGTTTTACGCTCTGATGAGTAGGAATTTCTTACCCCTCGAAAGGCCAAGGAAAAGAAAAGTATGCGTGATTTAGCTGTCCATTCCTGAACAAAAACCGTTCATTTTCGAACAAGTTTTTTTAAACCAATCCCCATTCATAGTTCTAAAGCATTAGTAATCAGATCCCTTTTTCTTTGGCACTACTTTTGACTTTTATTGGCCATCATTAGGAAATTATTCCTTCAACATTAGTGCTCACAGAAAATCGCGACTGGGATTATGTACAGAAACTATCTTAAAATAGCTATCCGGAATCTAAAGAAGAACCGTCTTCATGCCTACATCAATATATTTGGTTTAGCCATGGGATTTGTGGTAGCCATACTATCTATACTATACATCAAAAATGAACTGGGTTTTGAAAAATGGATTCCAGAGCAGGAGCAGATCTATCGGGTCTATCAGCAAACGCAGGATCAGATAGAGGGAGGCTGGGTTTACTCGCCAAGTCCTTTAGCTGCAACGCTGGCGCAGGAGCTCCCTGGGGTATCAGCAGCCACAAAATTGTACCTGGAGAATGATGTCCTATTTACTCAACAGGAAGAGGCATTTTACTTAGACAAAGTAGCTTTTGTCGACAGCTCATTTTTCGCGATTTTCCCCTTTCAATTCAAAGCAGGAGATATGGAGACGGCTCTGAAGGAGCCGAACTCGATCGTTATCTCTGATCGAGTCGCTAAGCTGTTTTTTGGAGATACAAACCCCATCGGCGAAAGCTTGCAATACGATGGCGAGGCCTCTTACTTGATCAAAGGCGTGCTGTCGAATGACATGGGGAATACCTTTCTCAAGCATGATGTATATGTGTCAATCGATAACAAGGTACCCGATCACTGGCTAGCAAATAGAGTAACAACCTATATTAAAAAAGAAGCACAGGCCGATATCCAACAAATCACCCAACAGACGGATGAACTGTTATTTCCGATCATGAAAAAGGAAATGTTGGCCTTTAACTTGCCCTATGAATCGAAATCCGATATACAGAAATGGAAATACCAAGCGCTAGCTGATATCCATCTCCACTCTGAAGAGATTGCTAGTTTCCAAGCATCACAAGGGGCAGTGCGTAAATTGTTCCTCTTCGGTGTGATCTCCTTTATTGTTTTACTAATAGCTAGTATCAACTACATCAATCTGGCCACTGCAAAAGGGACAAGAAGAGCCAAAGAAGTGGGCATGCGAAAGGTTACCGGCGCTCGGAAACATCAATTAGTCGGACAGTTCCTAACGGAATCTATTCTTCAATCTATCATTGCTTTAATAATTGCCATCGCTTTATCGGAGCTTCTTTTGCCTGTCTTTAACCAGATCAGCAATCGCAGTTTGAGCTTCCTGGACTCGGATGTAATGACGGTCATTTTCCCCCTATTGGGCCTAAGCGTTTTCATTGGCTTAGCAGCTGGTATTTATCCCGCCTTTGTGCTATCACGGTTCAACCCCATCAAAGCCATGAAAGGGAATATCTTGAGCGCTTCTGGTGGTCAATTCTTCCGAAAAGCATTGGTGGTAACCCAATTTTCCATGACGGTCATTTTGATCATTGGCTTATTTTTCGTGCACAAGCAGATCAACTTTATGCAAGCCCAGGAATTGGGCTTTGATGACGCACAGGTGTTGAGTATTGAAATCAACAAAAATGACTCCTGGGAGAAAGCGGAGCGCCTGAGGAATAAGTTTGCAGAGATTGAGGGGGTGAAATCAATGGCTTTTTCCAACAATATACCTGGAAAGGAAAATACACAGTATGGCATTCAATTAGTAGGAAAGACCGTAAAGTCGAGCCCTGATGTACTATTCACTTCGGAAGATTTTATGGAGACCTTAGGTTTGGAGTTGAAAGATGGTCGATTTTTTTCCTCCGAATTCACGACTGACGCACTGGAAGCTTATGTGGTCAACGAAAAATTCCTAAAGGAATATGAGATCGAAACGCCCATTGGACAAGAGATGAAATTCTTCTCAGATGATAAATACGGACGAATTGTTGGTGTGATTAAGGATTTTCATTTTATGGGCTTGGAAGACCCAATTAATCCGCTGGTGATGACCGCCAAAACCCACCTGAATAGTTATGCCTATGCCGTATTCAAAATAAGATCAGCCGACGCTTTTCAGACGGTGGAGGCGATCCAAAAGGAGTGGGCCAAGATTGAACCAGAGCATCCTGTCCGATATGCTTTCTTAGATGAAACCTTTGCCACCCAGTATCAGGAAAATGAGAACTTTAGACGCACCATCGTATATGCGACGAGCTTGGCTATATTTATCGCTATGTTAGGCTTATTCGGATTGTCTTCCTTTATGGCCGAACAGCGCACCAAGGAGATTGGAGTCCGCAAAGTACTTGGAGCGAGTATCCCTAATCTAGTCGTTTTATTGGTAAAGGACTTTCTGCTATTAGTATTTCTTGCCGGGATCATTGCAGTTCCATTTGCGCTGGTTCTGGTTCAAAAATGGCTGGAAGATTTTGCCTACACGACCTCGATCAATGCACTTCCTTTTGTACTAGCCATTCTGGGCGCGCTGACCCTTGCCATATTGACCGTAAGCTATCAGTCGATCAAAGTTTCCACTGAAAATCCAGTGAAGGCCTTGAAAATGGAATAAGGATGAAAATAATTATGCCTTGGAAGGATTCTTCACTCACTCTTCACTAGAAGAATCCTTCCAAGCTATTCTTGATTCAGATAAATTATATCAGCTCTTAATCCTCGACATTTCCCTCCTCCTCCTCTTTTATTAACCCAGGTGAATGAATCGCTCCTGAGGCCCACCTACCTTTGCCCCATCAATAACAAATACTAGCATTTCAAATTTATCCAAAATGATCAAAGAAAACATCAAGCCACAAACGCTATTATCTACCCTATGGATTTTTATTCTATTCAATATGTTACTCAGAGATTTGCACGAGTTTCCGACCGAGGGCTACATTGAAGAATTGATGGCATTGAAGTTATCCGACCAGGCCATGTTACTGTACGGGTTTATCGTAGAAATTCCCATCTTGATGGTACTCCTATCGCGGATATTGAAGGATACCGCTAATAAATGGGCGAACCTTATTGCAGCAAGTGTGGCTATGCTAGGGATCGCGAGCACGCTACCCGCGGCAGATTTAGATGACCTATTTTTTGGCCTCATTAATGTTGGGGCATTGCTGACCGTCATGCGTACGGCCTGGACCTTGGCTGTGCCTGAACCTACCTCCGTCACGCTAGCCGGAGACAGGTAAAGTTCAGATTGGAAATTGACTTGCCCCATTATCCAAGAACGCTGTGGTTCATGGTAATGAGGCAAACCTTCAGTTTAAGGCAAATTGATTTTCATCCGAAAGCTCATCTCACCTTCATTGAACTGTCCAACGATAAACCGATCATTCCCGCTATGCCTAGCCTGGGTATTGACTACTTCAGCATTTCGAGACAGCAAAAACCCAACCTCCGCTTGCGTTAGGCTGCCTACCCTTCGGTCGTTCTCTGCATAGACGTAGGTTACATTGGAGAGATCTTTATCAGCGAGCAATTCCATGTAATTTCTCCTACCAAAGGCAGCTTTGATTCTATTCTTAACCTGACGTAATCTAAAGTACCGTTCTGTTTTTATGGGATTCCGATAAGTAGTATCTGGGATCCTAATGGTTGTAGCATCTTCCTCAAAAATCACATTGTGCCCCAAGGCGTGATATTGCACCATCGTCTCATTCGCCTTAAGTCTTCCTGAACTAATCACGTAACTATCTGCCATTAAATTGGCCTTCGATACATGATCAAGTATAACCCAAGCACTTAGAGAACTGCCGACCACCAATACGACCTTACCTCTTTCCTTAAAATACCGGACTGCTCGATTCAATATTTCTGTACTATTATCCGCCTCCAACTCACCATCTTCTTCCGAAAACCCTTTGGTGTTTTCGTAAATATGCTTGTTCAACATGGTACTTTGTAAAATATGGGCTCTATAATAACTTTTGTAATCAGGTAGACCAGACCAAACCGTTTCTCCGCCCCATTCAAAGTCCAAGGCATTATGTGGGCCACCTTCTCCAATAATTAGGACTGTATCTGCAGTCAACGGTCCCTCGGCTAGCCAAAGCGCGGTAGTATCTCCTGGGAAGACAGTAGCAGGATAAGAAGCTTCCGAGTTTTCCGACAAATCATTTCCCTTTTGCTCATCCGAGAGTTGGGTGCAACCAATAAGAGCTACAAGAAAGACAGTACTGAACCTTAGGTAGGTACGATAGCAAATTGAAGTCATGGATACGTGATTTTGAATTTCTTCTAATTTTGATTGAGTGCTACAACAACCCTTACTACTTTTGTAAGTAAGGGTTGTTGATTCTTAGGCAAGTTATCGAGTCTTGCCCCTCGGTTCTTGTAGTATTGGGACACCCCCTTATTTTTCTTCACTTTATTGCAGTAGATCCAAAGATATTTTGACACGTCAGTCGTTCATTTTCGAACATTCGATTGTTCATTTTCGGATACTATTTGAATATTTTCCACTCCACTATTATTCATACACAACTGTAAATGAATCACTTACCTGAGCTGGCATCGTATTTGCCTTTTCCCTAGTAAAAACGCCAGATATGTTCAAAGCCAATCTTATCATCGCCATCAGGAGTTTACTCAAACGCAAGGTTTCTTCTTTCATTAATGTTATTGGATTGACAGTGGGAATGTCTGTTGCCGTCCTAATCGGTTTGTGGATTTGGGATGAAGTGAGTTACAACAAGTATCACGACAAGTACGATCGGATCGGCGCTGTACTACAGACACAGACCTTTGGGGATGATGTGCGCACTTGGTGGGGACAAGTCTTGCATTTGGCGGACTACTTAAGAGATAATTATGGCTCCAATTTTGAACAAGTGGTTTTAGCAGATTGGGAAGGGGATCGCCTGTTTTCGAACGGGACTAATACCATGGAAGAGACGGGGCTCTTCATTGAACCTCATGGCCCTTCCATGTTGACCCTTAAGATGGTGGATGGGACGGCTGAAGGCCTCAATTCTCCCAACTCTATCCTAATCAGCGAAACTATGGCCCAGGCGTTCTTTGGGAAATCTGAAGTCGCAGGACAAACCTTGACGATGAATGAAACCACGGAACTAAGTGTGGAGGGCGTGTACAAAGATCTTCCTCAAAATGCTTATTTCGCCAATGCTGCTTTCTTTGCATCTTGGCAAGTACGTGAAGCAGAACTCCCCGAATGGTTGACTCGTCCTAGTAACTGGAGTTCCAATGGCTTTAACATCTTCGTGGAAATCCCAAAAGGTTTAAGCTTTGAGCAAGTTAATACTAACATCAAGGATGCAAAATTAAAGGGGATCATTGCGGCTGGCGATAATGATGACCGCTTCAATCCTGTGACCTTTCTCCATCCTATGTCTGATTGGCATTTGTATAATGAATTTGAGAATGGTGTGAATGCAGGAGGGCAGATTGAATACGTATGGTTATTTGGCATAATAGGCATTTTCGTTTTGCTACTAGCCTGTATCAACTTCATGAATCTTAGCACAGCTCGATCGGAGAAAAGGGCTAAAGAGGTGGGTATCCGCAAAGTATCCGGATCCACGCGCAGTCAATTGATCAATCAATTCTATGGCGAATCCCTACTCGTTACGGTATTAGCATTTATCCTTGCCTTAGGCTTGGTTCAACTTTGCTTGCCCTCATTCAATCAGATCGCTGATAAGGAGATCATCTTCCCTTTGAACAATGTTTGGTTTTGGGTATTGGGTGGTGCCTTTAGTGTTTTCACGGCCTTCTTAGCTGGTAGCTATCCCGCCTTTTATCTCTCTTCTTTTCAACCCGTGAAGGCGCTAAAAGGGACCTTTCAGCAGGGGCGTTTAGCCCACGTACCTAGAAAAGTCTTGGTGGTTTTACAATTTACGGTATCCATTATACTTATCATTGGCACCTTAGTGGTATTTCAGCAAATTCAGCATACCAAGGATCGCTCGATTGGCTACGACCAAGATCGTTTGGTCAACATCCCAATCAAAGATGGTCGTTTCAACAACCATTACAGTGCCTTCAAAAACGAATTGCTGCAATCTAGGTCTGTACAGGAGGTTACACTCGCTTCTTCCCCAATCACACAGACTTGGTCCACCAGTAGTGGTTTTACATGGGAAGGTAAAGCGCCAGGCGATGGTGATGTATTTACCACTTTACGGGTAACCCCTGATTTCGGTCAAACTGTTGGTTGGGAAGTATTGGAAGGGCGTGACTTTTCTAGCGATCTCAGTACAGACTCTACAGCTTTTGTGATCAATGAAGCCGCAGTCCAATATCTTGGATTTGAAGACCCTATCGGGAAAACGATTAACTGGGGGGGAGATGACCTCTACAAGATTATTGGAGTGGTCGGAGATATGGTCATGCAAAATCCTTACGAAGAGGTGGGACAAATGATCTTTGTGCTCAGCTCTGGAAGTGATTCCGATAATATTATTGCCAAGTTAACGCCTGGTGTAGCTACAAATGAAGCGCTACAGACTTTGGAAAGCTTATACAAGAAATATGACCCCATCAATCCCTTCGAGTATGAGTTTGTCGATCAAGACTATGCTACGAAATTCGGTAATGAAGAGCGAATAGGTAGGCTCGCGGGCATTTTCACCCTACTCGCTATCTTCATTAGTTGCCTCGGACTATTTGGGATGATTTCCTTTGTGATTCAACAACGCACTAAAGAAATTGGTATTCGCAAAATCTTGGGGGCTTCGGTACAAACTATTGTAGGACTTCTTTCAAAGGATTTTATCCAACTGGTACTATTTGCTATTGTATTGGCCGTGCCAATCGCCTGGTATTTTGCAGAACGCTGGTTGGAGAATTATGTATATCGAATCCAAATGGGGTGGTGGATTTTTGCCATTGCAGGTACCCTAGCGCTAACCATCGCCTTTTTGACTGTTAGTCTACAAAGCATTTCAGCGGCGCTGGCAAATCCTATTGAAGCGCTTCGAGATGAGTAAGTCGAAGCTGTGAAACTGTAGGGCCATAGCTCCAATTTTAATTGGATTATTCAACAAACCTAACTTGGTTTTCAAGTTAGGTTTGTTGATTTTTCACTCAATCCCTCCTGTCTTTTTCTTCTCTTTCTTGCAACATCTTCCCTCTTTCATTTTCCATACAAGAGTAAGTTGGCGTCTAGTTGTAGATTATAAAGATATAAGCGCCGTCCGTTTTCGAACGGGACTGTTCATTTTCGGATACTTTTAGTCTATCTACGTAGCTTAAATTCACCATAAACAACTAGAAGTCAGAAACTTAAAGAATTGGCATCGGGTTTGTCTTATATAGCGTAAAAAGACACCAGATATGTTCAAAATCAATCTCACCATTACTCTAGGAAGTCTGCTAAAAGGCAGGAGACTTTCTATGGCTAATGTTATCGGGATGATATTGCGCATGTCCGTAGCGATAGGGATCGGCTGGTGGCTTTGTAGTGAAGTGAGCTTCGCTAGCTGTTTGGGGCAATATGACTGGCTAACCTCCATCCTCCAAACACTGAACGTTAATGAAGAACTACGAATCTGGTTAGAGAAAGGATTGCATCTACTAAATTATTTAGGAGAAAAGCATGGCGTTAATTTAGAACAAGTTGTCTTGGCAGACTGGTTGGCAGGTCGCATAATTGGGAGCTGTGTAGAAAATTGTTTTAGAGGCAGATTGGAGTTGCAGAGCTAACCATAATTAGCAGTTGCTGACTAAAACTTCAGATATCTGCCGTACAATTTTTGTAACCGTTTCTCCAGATGGATGGTCAAATAAGCAAGAGAGCAGCTGAATAAATCAACATCATGCTGCAGTTCTTTAGAAAGATCCGACGAAAACTATTGCAAGAAGGAAGTTTCAGGCAGTACCTGCTATATGCCATTGGCGAAATCTTACTAGTGATGGTGGGTATTCTATTGGCTTTACAAGTCAACAGTTGGAATGAGAATAGACTAGAGCGAATTGAAGAGGTGAATTTACTGGAAGGTATTCAGAAGGATTTAGTCCAAGACACGCTTTCCTACCAATCCGCACTCCGAATCCAAAGAATCTCTCTTCGAAAACAAACAGCTCTACGAGATGTCATTTATAACAGACGGCCCCGTAATGACTCTATCACTAACTACTTCAGATCTATTGCCGCCACTTCAACGCCCATCTTTGTCGTGGCTACCTACGAACGTGCTTTACGAAAAGGCCTAAAAACCATCTCGAATGATTCTCTTAGAAACACCCTGGTGTTGTACTACGAAAGTGTAATTCCTTACATGGATAACAAAACCAAAATAGATCCCAAGTATCAGTTTGCAGCCATCATGCGGCCCTTCTACAATAAGTATCTGAAAATAGAATTTGACCAAAATGACTCTAAGATCTACTCCTTGAACGATTTGCCGGCTATGGCTAATGATAATCCCTTTTTGGTGGAACTCAATACGGCCTTACTGAATAAGGATGTAATCATTGATTTACTCGATGATAGTTTAGAGGAGTGCAGGTCATTGATTGAGCAGATTGAGGTGGAGCTTGAAGTTTTGAGATAGGTGGAACATCTCCAGCCATGTCATTCCTTCCTTTCAAACCTCATCCACTACAACATATATATTGTCGATATATATATCAATTCTATCGAATTATAGGCACAAGTTTGAGAAAATTACTACACATTGGAGCGTGTTCATAAGTAACCATACCTTCTCACACTCATCAATAAGCGATCACTAAAAACTTACATTATCGACTAGAACGCTACTACTATCTTTTTTACAACCTAAAATCCATTAAATCATGAGAACTTTATCAGGATTATTTCTTGTAGTAGTCGCTCTATTATTCACTATTCAACCACAAGCCTTATCAGCCCAAAAGGCAGGTAGTGGCGGTGGAACGCTAGCTCGTGGTGGGGAAGTGGTGGGTAAAGCCCAATTTACAACCCTCAGGACTGGTGACGCCACCCATGGACTTGTGGCCCGTAGTGGACATGGAGCAGGAAACGGATTATTCGTTCACGGTGGGCATGGAGCAGGAAATGGCTTATTAGCTAGCGGTAGGCATGGAACAGGGAACGGATTATTCGTTCACGGTGGACATGGAGCAGGAAATGGCTTTTTGGCTCACAGTGGGAACGGAGCAGGAAATGGCTTATTGACTCACAGTGGGAACGGAGCAGGAAACGGCTTATTGGCCATTGTGTAAGCAATGATTTGCTATCATTTCATTATAGAAAGATTTCCATAATTTAGATAAAAAGTATCCGTAAGGCCTGACAACTCCCGGACTAGTCAGGTCTTTCTTTTTTAAAAGGGTAAATTGGAAGGAGAACTAGAGAAAAGGAATTCAGGAGCTTAAGTACTCGCGCGCAAAATGAAACGAACATATCCTCTGGGCGATTTCTGCACTCAATCAGCCTTGAAAAACCCGACCTCACCGCTTATTAATCCGCTTCATCAAGCCATTCTTATAGGTTTGACCAATTGGTATCTTATGTTCCTCTATAAAAATGCGATTACCCTCAATCGTTTTTATTTTTTTGGTAGCCACGATAAAGGATTTGTGCACCCGCAGGAACTCATCAGAAGGCAGTGATTCCTCCAAGCCAGAAATCTTCTCATGACTCAGGATCATTTCCTCCTCTAGATGGATCTTGGTATAATTTCCATAAGCTTCCACAAATAAAATATCCTCAATCTTGATTTGATGTATCTTTTTATCTCCCTTAATAAAGAAATGGGTGTTTCCTTTTCCGACACTTGGTGTAGGAGTAGGAGGCATTTTCACACCAATGGTCTTATTCATAGCCTTTAGAAATCGGGCAAAGGAAAAGGGCTTTAGCAAATAATCCGAGATATCTAGTTCATAGCCTTCTAAGGCAAATTCTTTATGCGCAGAAGTGACGATGGTGGCTGGTGGATCTGGCATAGATTTCAGTAATTCAAATCCTGTTAGTTCGGGCATATTGATATCCAAAAAAATCAAATCCACAGGGGTCTGATTCAATAACTGCATCGCCTCAAATGCATTGTAGCAATTGCCTACTTTTTCCAAATACGGTAACTTCTGACAGTAGCCTTCTATAATTCGGTGAGCGATGGGTTCATCGTCTATGATACAATATTTGGTCATGATAAGTCGATTCTTAGATGGACTTTGTAAATGGATGCTTGCTGCTCTATCTGCAATTCATGCCGATTGGGGTAAATGTGTTTCAATCTTTTGCTGAGGTTTTCTAAACCTATGCCAACTGGCTTCTCCGTAGCACTAGGTTTAAAATTATTCTCAATGGTAAATGCGATCCGGTTGCGTTCAGCAGTTAAGTCCACTTGAATATAAGCCCCTTCTCTCATCCGTTCTACCCCGTGCTTAAAGGCATTCTCCAGTAAAATAATAAATAATAGAGGGGCAATCTTGTAATCTTCGGTCAGTTGCTGAGTGAAGCGAATGTCCACCTTTTGTTGATAGCGTATCTTATGTAGTTCGATGTAGTTTTCCAAATAGGCAATCTCATTTGTTAAGGGCACTACCTCTTCCCTTCCTTCGTAAATGGTATAGCGCATCATATTCGACAGTTTAAGTACAACCTCCGGCGCTTGATCCGACTTTTCGACCACCAAACCATATAGATTATTCAAGGTATTAAAAAAGAAATGTGGATTGATCTGGCTTTTGAGTAGCAGCAACTCTGCCTTTGCTTTTTCTGCCTTTAGCGTAACTAACCAACGCCATTGCTCGTATCCCCACAAAGCTGCGAAGACGGGGATGGGAACCAACATCACATTGGCGAAATCCAAGCGATGATTCAGGGAATAGTTAGAAGCCGTACTGAAAAGGAAGAAGTAATAGGACAAAACTAGACCATATACAAAAAGGATTACTAGTCTATACTTCCAGACAAACTCCGTCATCGTCAGATAAGCCACCCCAATCCAAAATAAGATGATAGCCGGGATGGTGATGGGGTTATTTTCGATGGTAATCAAGCGCTCTGCCAACATGGCGATTACGAGTATCCCTAATACGGCCAGGATTTTGTACAAGGGAAATTTGTTGGCTAAAAATGTAATCAATAACCAACATAAGGCAAAGAGTACAATACTGAGAAGAACAGAAAGTGAGGGAGAGGCGTATTCCGGGGCAACAATGGAAAACTTAGGGTCAGTATAGAGCAAAGCAGCAAGTGCTGTCGAAATGATTCCTCCTTTGGTTAAAGCCTTATAGTTTAAAAAAGGACTATTCATAAAGCAAAAATAGGATTCCTTTTATCTGCTTACAATCCTTTTTGACCAACACTACAGGTTTTGAGTCCAATACTATCATTTTCTTATCGAATCGTATTGGTGCTTTTTCGAAATCAGTGTATGCAATTTCTCCTTGGGTTGATCACAATAAATAGGAGCGCATTACCAGTGGCTTTATGTTTGAATCAAATCTCGGAGATAAGTTTCAATGATTCTGATTTTTAATAAGAAAACATGAATACACTGGTCATCAAAAATGTATCAAAGACTTATGTCAACAACCTAAAATCCTGTACTAGTCCTGTTGTTCGGAGTCTAGAAACCCCGAATAAGCCACAACCCAGCACTCCGAAGTTTCCAACTCTGGTCTAGCCGCCTCTCAATTAAAAACTCAAAAATCTATCAACATGAAATACGTCTGGAGAATACTCAAATGGATCGGCTTATCGATCGGAACCTTATTGGCGGCGATCATCTTGGCCGGTTTAGCTTTTCGCTTGTTTGGCCCTAAGCCACAAGCCCCACAGGGAGAACTGGTTGATGTGGGTGGCTTTAAACTGCACATCAATACTTCCGGCGTAAAAAGCAATACCCCCACCTTGGTTATTGAAGCAGGTGCGGGAGGACCAACGGAATTTTATCATTGGTTAAGTGAAGGGGTGAAAAATAGGATGCGAGTGGTTCGTTATGATCGAGCAGGTCTCGGCTACAGCGATGCCAGCAATACACCACGGAATCCAGAGACCATCGCTCGAGAATTGCATATACTCTTGGAAAAAGCGGGAGAATCGCCTCCATATATCTTAGCAGGTCATTCCATGGGTGGCCCTTACATCCGTGTCTTTACTGAACTCTATCCTGAAGAAGTGGCAGGGTTATTTTTCCTGGACTCCACTCACCCTGAACGAGTGGAGCACTTTGATTTGCCCCTTGCTTCCTCTACAACTTTTAAATTCATCGTTTGGGTATCCCATGCCATAGCCGTCCTAGGAGATCTCGGTGTGGTTGGTTTATATGATAAACTTTTCGGCCCCATCCTTCCAGATCAGGGGCTCCCGGCAGAGATGAACCAGCGCGTTTCGGATTTTTTGCTAGAAGGTAAATCACTACGAGCACATGCAAAGGAAATGGAGACCTACCATAGTTCTCTTAAACGGGCAGGTAAAGCCAATGAATTTGGTTCCATCCCCATTCGGGTATTCACAGCCATTGAAATGAACAAGGAAGCCTATCGAGCAAGAGGTATAGATCCAGATCAGCGCCTGGCTAAAAACATAGCACTACAAAAGGAATACACCCAGCTATCGACCGATGGCAAGCAGTTCTTAATTGATGGGAATCACCAAAGCATTTTTACTAGAAAAGAAAATGCGGATATCATTTGTCAAGAGCTCCTCCAACTTTTGAGAAAATTGAATTACTAATTGAAATAGGTAGGGTGGGGTTCTTTGTCAACCATGATCTTGATCCCCACACTAGTTTTCCAGCCCCAATACTTTCATAAGTTCAGGAAATTAAATGCCTATTCGGTAGGTATTGAAGAGCAATCCCCCCTCATAACTTTCCGAGGTTTCCAATTTACCTTTAAAAGCCTTTTGAGAGGAGCCAAACAAGGGCGTGCCTCCTCCCAAAACAATGGGGTTCAATTTCACTTTTAGTATATCAATCAGATCGTGTTCCAGAAGCCAGGAAGCAAATTCTCCCCCGCCACACAGGTAGATGGGCGTACCTTCCGCTGTCTTTAATTGGCGGATCAAATCAAGATCTATTGGAACCACTTTGACCTTTTCATCAGCATTTTTCAATACCATAGAATTGGAGAAAATGTAGTGACGCATATGTGGGTAGGCTGGCTTTCCTGGCTCTAGTCCATATTTATACCCGAATTCGTAGGTCTTTCGGCCCATGATCACCGTATCAAAACCTTGAAGGTCTTGGAGGTATTGTTGGACCCCATTGCCTTCATTGGCAAAAAGGGAAATGTCTTCATCTGGCCCGGCTATATAGCCATCCAGAGAAGTGGCTACGTAATAGATAATTTCTCGCATAGTATTAATCAGGTTTTTAGGTGAAGTAAATTTGTCAGTGGGAAAACTAATTATTGGTGTCTAAAACATCCATGATAGAGAGGTAACAGCTAGATGTACACAAGAGGATAAAGAAAAGTTCCTTGTCACTTGTTAAAACAAGAGATCGGGATTAGCCGACAATGTATAGTGCACAATTGTTCTAGAAATAAATAACAATGGTCCCGATGACGACAAGACGCCCCCTAGCCCTAGCCACAGGCTACTTCTGTGATCTTTTGTGATAATTTTGTGATTCTTTCCAAGAAAGCTCCGTATACATTTGCAGAATAATTGTCAGAAAAACTAAAAGCACGATAATCATGAGTAAGTACCCTATACTATTTTTCGGCTTACTACTTTCTTTACTTAGTAGCTGTATTGGCGATGATATTATCGCAGATGAAGTCCCCGAACGCCTACGCATCAATAATAGAATCGACAGCCTTAAGTTGGGAGATAGCTTTCAATTTGAAGTGATGTTCTTCAATAATATTGGGCAACCAGAAGAGCGCCAAGTGAGTTGGAGCACTTCCGATGCCAACACCATTAGTGTTGATCAAAATGGCTTAGCTACCGCCCATGAAATGGGAACCGCCACCATTACGGCCACCGTCAACCTTCCCGACAAAGCGCCTGTAGAAGATTCCTTCGAAGTAGTTGTATCTGATGTGACTACTGAAGTAGAAGAGAATGGGAATAGAAGTGGGATGATCAAAACGACCAGTAGTTATGTTCTAACGGGAGACTTCGAATTCTTTGAGGAAGGTACAGCTTTAACCTTATCTTTTGCCGAGAACTATGCGGCTTCCTCTGCCCTTCCCGGCCTATACATTTACTTAACCAACAACCCCAACACCATCACAGGAGCCTATGAAATTGGGGAGGTAACCAAATTCAGCGGTGCACATACGTATGAAATTCCAGCAGATGTTGGATTGGATACCTACAACTACGTCTTGTACTTCTGTAAGCCTTTCCGAGTGAAAGTGGGTGATGGTGAGATTAAGTAATCGCAAACAAAGCCGCATAAATCAAAACCTTCTCTGAAAACTTTTCAGCAGAAATTCAATTAAAAATCATGAAACGCAATATATTTTTCCTCATCGTAGGACTTCTAATTAGTGTCCAATTACAAGCTGGAGGCCCGTGGCCCACTCCAAAAAACGGAGGCTTTTTCAAACTCTCCCAGTGGTGGGTAGTGGCTGACAAGCACTATACAGATACCGGCCTGACCGACCCAAATATTACTAGCGCTATTTACAACACCAGCTTATATGCTGAATATGGTTTAACGGATCGACTGACAGGTATACTTTACTTTCCGTTGTTCAGCCGAGCCTTGTTCAACAATGAGATTTCTGGAACCACGGGAGAACTAATCACTCCAGGGGAAGCCATTAATAGCATTGGGGATACGGATATCGGCCTCAAATATGGAATCATCGTCAACAAACCTGTTGTGCTAAGTGCAAGTCTATACTTCGGCTTACCACTTGGGGTTGATAGCGGAGGTAGTACAGGTACCTTACAGACAGGTGACGGAGAATTCAATCAATTATTGCAGCTAGATATCGGAACCTCTTTCGGATTGGGAGGAATCAATTTCTACTCTTCAGCCTACGGTGGTTTTAACAATCGAACCAATGGCTTCTCTGACGAAATTCGATATGGAGTAGAAGGTGGTGCTACTTTCCCCAATACAGGAGTGACGGCTATACTTCGGTTGTACGGCATCAAATCATTGAAAAATGGCGATGCAACAGAAATTCCAAATAGCACCAGTATCTTCGCTAACAATAGTGAGCATTTTACCATTTCTCCCGAGATTGCTTATCAATTCAATGATAAATGGGGAGTATCTGCCACTTATGCTCAGGCCTTATCTGGGCGTATCATATTTGCTAATCCATCTTATTCTTTTGGGGTATTTTTGAAGATCTGATTCAGGTACCTTCCTGGAGTTAGATATCCGAGGTGTTCACAGGCAATGTACAAGTCAACCTTCGGATATCTAACCCTCGTATTATCAACATTCAAGCCATCTAATTTTCCAACTTACCAAAAGATCGGCCGACTATATTGCCGACCTCCCGTTTCTAATCGATACAAATATTGACCCGCTGGCAAAAAGTAAGCACTCGGCCTGAAAGAGAAACTATAACTCCCCCTCTCCTTAAATCCAGCCTCTAATACGCGCACGATCTGGCCACTAGGTTTTAAGATTAACAAACGATAGACTCCTCGCGTTTTTAGGCCGTACTTCAATTGGATTTTTGAACTATCCTTTGGATCCGGATTATGCCCTAATAGTGCTCCAGCATTTTGATTGCCTAAAACTGGACCGGAGGCAGGTAGTAAATCGTCAACCCGCGGGAAGGCCTCTCCAAGAATATGATCCACCACTTCCGGGTGAACACACATCCAATTTTGCAAGACCGTGGCATAAGCCTGTCGAAAGTCTACAGAGAATTCAGGGTCCCCGTACATATCTACATTTACCAAGTCCGGAGCCGTTCCATGAAAACCCTGCCCAATGTCTTTACCAAATAGTAGCATAGGTGCGCCAGTGCCATGATCCGTTCCTTGGGAGCCATTTTCGAAAATGGTTCTTCCAAACTCAGAGAAGGTCATGGCCAATACATTCTGGTCGTGGCCACTAGCTTCAAGGTCTTGGAAAAAAGCTTGGATGGCCGTTGCTACTTCATTAAGAAGAACAGGGTGATCGGTAATTTGACCAGCGTGTGTATCAAATCCGTCAATGGTAACCATATACACTTTGGCCCCTAACTTACCTTTGATTAGGCGAGCAATAATCGCCATTTCCTCTGCCAAGTCATTCCCCGGATAACTCACCTGATTATTCACCCCATTATACGCATCCCGAATAGATTCTGAGTAGCGGAAGGCGCGGTTCGCCATCGTTCGAACAAAGGATAATTCTTGGTCTGCGGCTCCTCCCCCTAGGCTCGTCGTATCATATAGCGAACCATTCAATGCAATCTGATAAAACTCTTGTGGATTGCTAATAGATAAGGCTTTGCTACCACCAACCGCTCTAAAAATCATATTGGTCTGCACGCCGATCTGTAGAGCAGGAGGGATTGATGGAGGAGCCGAATTGAAGGCTTGTAACTCTCGTTCGAGCCATCGGCCAATCCAGCCGGTGGAATCAATGGTTTCTGAATCAGAAGCTGAAGCCCAAATATCTGAAGATCTGAAATGAGAATAATTAGCTTCAGGATAGCCAACATTGTGCACTACTCGCATCTTTCCTTCCTCCCAAAAGGGTCGAAGTGCCTCCATGCTGTTTGGCATCCCATATTCATCATTCAGCCCCCATAGATTATTTTCGGTAATGGCGAGGCCAGGGCGGATATTGTAGTACTCATCATTACCTCTGGGAATAATGGTATTTAAGCCATCATTTCCCCCTTTCAGTCGAATCAGCACAAGTATGCGATCCCCGCAGTCTGCATTTGCCAAGCTGCCCAGCAAAGGTGAGACCCCAAAGGCAGTCAAGGGCTGTGCCCCCAGCAAAAGGGGTGTTCCTACGGCTGACAAGCCCGTCATCCGCAAAAAATCACGTCGATTCCAATTGCTATGATGCTTGGTATGTGCCATCCCTTGATCCAAGGAAGTACCAAATTTCTTTTTGTAATACTTAGCTACTTTTTTATGTAAAGGCGTATCATTCTTATGATGCATAAAGGGCTAATTTGGGAAATAAGGAAGAGAAATTAACTCAGTTGCCATTCCGGCAAACGGAATAGGTAGAACAATAGGTTGGATATCTGATAGGGGCTTTCATCAAACCAAAGATTCCATTGCCCCGTGCTAAAGTAGTTTTCAGGAATCTCTCCCTTGAAATAATCCAAAGCGGCTTGCTCCAGTTCAGGCTCTAATTGTCTTTTCAGAAAATGTTGGATCAAAGCCCTGGTTACTACTAGTGGGTCCGTTTCCATTGTATTGGTCAGAGCTATGGCTAATTCTCGAAGCTTATCACGAGCAGGATCAGTCGCTAAAAAGGCGCCGAAAATGATGTCGGTGGAGAATTGCCAGCGAATTGTTAGGGTATTCTCATTGATCCAGTTATGATATCCAGGCCAGCCTGCCACATCAACTGGGGAGAAGAGCTTTTGCCCTAATTCATCAACCATATAATTGAGATAACCCATCCAATCTTCGTTGATGGCCTCGCCTTCAAGCATAGATGCCAAGCGAAAAGGCTGGATTAAGGCCTCCAAAGGAGACTTGATTCGAACATTCATATTTTGGCTAGAAAAAAAGTGCTGACTCTTAAATAATTCCCGAAAAACGGGTGCCAATTCCCAGTCATTTTCCAGGAAGGTCTGGGCCATCCCCTGGATGATCTCAAGGTCAGGCTTATCATAGACAAAGTAGCGATATAGTTTAGTACAGATGTGCTGCGCTATTTCATTTTTGCGGAAGCTAAAAAGCAATTCGTGTACATCATCATAATTCCAGTTTCCTACTTGACCAAAGATCGTTTTAGGTGTATCATCAAAAAGATTCGGGTCAAAAACAACTGTTTTATCACAATTGTACATCTCCACTTGCCAACCCGTCAAAGCTCGGGATACTTCAACAATATCATCTTGCGTGTAGCCATTCCCCTCTCCCATGGTAAAAAGTTCCAGTAGTTCTCGAGCATAATTTTCATTCGGCTCGTCTGCTATATTGAGATTACCATTGAGATATACCAGCATCGCCGGATTCTTCCCCATTTCTTCGACGAAAGTCCTGAAATTGCCTAGTGCATTTACATGGAGGAGCCGATAGTACTCCCACATATAACTATTGCAATCGTACACCTCCTCCTCCGTCACAAAGTGATTACTCCAAAACAAGGCTATTTTGGGTCGCAAACCATCTGTGATCATCTCTCTGATCCACCGGCGGAAGAACTCGAACTTGTGATCAAAATACAGATCGTCATCATCATTATAATCCTCAAAAGTCCAATCCGCCCAAAGCGGAGGAATAGGAGGTTCTTGATCGAGGATGCCACCGATCAGTTGATCGACTAGCTCCGACGGACTGAGACTTAGTCCTTCATCTATTTGTGCTTTGGTGGCGCCAAAGCCCAGTCGTTGGTAGAGGTGTTGAACTTGACTGGCTGTCCAAGGCCGCTGGGCGCTGGGCACATAGGGCGCCAGACCGGTGTGGGTCAGGAGTGGGGAGAGTTGCATACAGATGTTTTGAGGATCGATTGCTTGTATTTTGGGAGTACGATCACTCCCTTAACACCTATTTGGGGATCGTTTTGGGAGGTTAAAATGTCCTCCAAACGCGAACTAAGGCAGGCTCTTTGCAAAAGAGCGCCGGCTTAGCATTTCTGCTAATATATGGTTATAATTTACCAAAAGAATACAGAAAACCCTAAATTTAAAGACATAAGGACAAAATTTTGCATCTCCTCTAGTGAAGCAAATGCTTCTTAAAAACCGATACGCTTGAAAAAATCTTTCTCCTTCTGCGCCTCCTTGGCACTACTGAGTCTATCCCTTTCTATAGCCAGTCAAACGACCCTTTTTTATGAAGGCTTTGAAGATTGTCAGTTTCCAGAAGATTGGTCAAGCCAACTGGAAGGAAATGAAAACGCCGTGTGGTATGTAGGTACCCCATTAAATGAAAATGCAGATGGCTCCACCATTGATGGAGGGTGTATGTTGATTATTGATGATGACGCCACGGGAGATAACACAGCGCCCTGGCTACTACGGTTACAGACCCCCACTTTTGATGGCCTTGGATTTTCCTCGCTTCGACTTAATGTAGATGTGCATTTCAGGCATGCCAGTGACGAAGCCGCTTTCCTTATCGAAGTATTCGATGGTACTAGCTACCATCCACTTAAGACTTATCAACTAAGCGAATCTCAAACGGGAGAACAGTTTTCCAACTTCACTTCTTTTAGTGCGGACCTCTCCTTCTTCGCTAGTGAAGTGATGGCCATTCGATTCAGTTATGATGATGGCAATAGTTGGGCATGGTGGGCAGGAATTGATAATATTCATGTCATTGGAGAGGGCGAGGCTACGAATTTAGTTTTACAAAACTTCAATGATTGTAGCAATGGAACAGCTTGGGAAACGCAAATTCTGCAAGGGGAAAATGATTGGCAATTTGGACAGATAGACAATCAAAATGTAGGTCAAAATGTGACGATTAATGGCAGCTGTATGGCTTATTTTGATGATGATGTGATTGGAGAAGAAGCAACGCCTAGCGTGATCCGCCTCATCAGCCCTACTTTCGACGGTGCTACTTTTGCCAATTACTTTCTGGACTTTGAGGCAGTATTCCGGCAGGCACAGGAACGAGAGATATTCGCTGTAGGCATGATTGATGTCGCTACCGGTGAGGAACAGATCATTAAAACCTACACTAGTCCACTCGGAGCCGATGATTTCACCTCCTTCGCCACGGAAAAAATCAATCTCACCGCCTATCGAGCCCAACAAATGCAAATCTTCTTCCAGTTTGATGATGCCGGGGTTTGGGGATGGTGGATAGCGCTAGATAATATTAAGATCTCTGGTGAGGGCTTCAGTAACGACCTTTGTACACAAGCACTCCCAATCTACGTTGACAGCACTTGTTTAGCAGCCAACAATCTTACGGCCTTATACAATGGTCCTCCTCCCAGTTGCGGGAGCGAAGGTATTGGTGGGTTATGGTTCCAACTTCAGGCTGAGGAGAATGGTCTATTGAAAATTGAAACGGAAGCAGATTTCAATGATGTTCTAAGCGTATACCGAGGAAGTTGTGATGCTCCTTTGTCCATCGTATGCACTAATCGTGATGAACATGGGTTTACGGGAGAACGCATATTTTTTGATGCGGTGAGCGGCCAGAACTATTTCATTCTTATAAATGGAATAAAATCAACCTTCGGTCGAACCAGAGGCAGCCTTTGCTTATCAGTTTCAAAGGCCGAAAGTCGTCCACTAAGGCCAACGAATGACCTCTGCACTAATGCTCAAACTCTGGAGCTAGATGGAGAGTGTACGGAAGGCAATAATCGTAATGCCAATTTCGATGGCCCCTCCCCTACTAAAAATCCACTGTCGAAGGCTGACATTTGGTACCAAGTCACACCGAACACTTCCTCCCCTTTCATAATCAATACCAGTGCGAATTTCTCAGATGTCATTACCCTATATGAAGGCGGGTGTGATAATTTGACCGAACTGGCCTCCAATGAAAATGGACAGGAACTAAGGTTTGAACCAAGCATAGACGATGGTACTTATCTGATTCAGGTAAGTAGTGCTTTTGCCACCACAGAAGGAGAGTTATGTCTGCAAGTAAGCACGGAGGAATCTGCTGGGCCAAGCAATGATCTTTGTAATTCTGCCATTCCCGTCTCAGTGGATGGAAGCTGTGTATCCGGGAACAATCTCTTTGCCGAACACAATGGTCCAGCCAGTAGCTGTGATCTTTTCTTAAGTGCTGGTATATGGTATCAATTTGTTGCGCCAGCTTCTCGGTCGGTCTGGATGCGGACGCAGGCAGATTTCATTCATAACCTCACCGTTTTCAGTGGAGATTGCGGGGCCTCAAAGGAGGTGTTTTGTACGCGAAACCCGATTAGCTGTCAAGGGTATCAAGGAGTGAATCAGTTGAATGCAGGAGAAACATACTACCTACGTATTTCTTCAATAGCAGGGACACTGGGTTTTGCTCAGGAAGGGAACATCTGCCTTGAAATATTGGACGGTCAAAGCGCTCCCCCCATCAACCCTTTGCAGTTAGCGGTCCAAGTAGAATGTATGGACGAAGGCGTAGCGCAGCTAGATATTCAAGGAAGTGGAGGGAGCGGAGCTTATATCTTTGAGGGCAATACAGCGGAAGACCTCCTACACCCCGGTGATACGTACTTGGTCGTGCTAAAAGACGCGGAAGGTTGTGAGCAAGCAGCTACCGGTCAGATTAGTTGTGAAGTAGATGCTTGTAGTATAAACAGTGTTATTAGTTTTACCAATGCCACTTGTGCAGATGCAGCTGATGGGATTGCTGAAGTTACCGTAGAAGCTGCTGATTCAAGTTATAGCTATTCGTGGTCAACCGGAAGTGCAGATCGGCAGATCAATGGACTCGCCCCTGGATCATACTCCGTGACTGTAAGCGCTGGGGAGAGCTGTCAGGCCGTGAGCTTTGTACAAGTCGGCCCCTCTCCCATAAGCTTAGTCATTGAATCCATCCAAGATGAATCGGGGCCTGGCAACAATGGAATGATAGATATCAGCATAGCTGGTGGAACACCGCCGTACAACTACCTTTGGGTACGAGAAGGACAAGCCGTTGGAGATACTGAAGATCTGACAGGCCTGGCCGGCGGAAGCTATACCTTACAACTAACCGATGCCCAGGGATGTATCTTTGTCTCCAATGGTATCAACGTCGGAAGTTTAGTCGCTAATGAAGACCTTGATATTGGCACCCATATCGATATTCAACCCAACCCAAGTCGCGGCCGATTCATTCTTTCTTTGGCCTTACGGCAAACAGAAAATGTTTCTATCGAAATTACCGATGTGGCGGGTCAGATTATCCGTCAAATACCAGAGCGGCCACTACAACAAGATCAAATCAATCTGGATCTCAAAGGACAGTCCGCGGGCATCTACTTGGTGCAAGTAAAAATTGGAACACAACGGATCGCCAAACGCGTAATCATCATCTAACACATAATCAGATACTTAGGCTGGCAATATAGCTGACAAAGTTTCAAGCCGTATAAAAGCAGCATTTTGGAGGGGTTACTAGTTTCAATAAAAACGCAGGAACCCCTAACATGAAAAAGCTCAATCTCGCACTCTCGCTGGTGTTGTGGCTCTCTTGTCTTCATGCCCAACAACCTATTGGACTTATCTTTCGCATTTCCGCCGAAGAAGCTAAGGAACTATACAAGAAGGGCAGCAAGCCTATTCCAGACCACTATTTCCATACCGTGGTGGATAGTTTTGGTATTGAAGGGTATACACCCAGAGTTGAACAACAGAATGGGCACTTCCTATTTGTGATAGCGAGCAAGGAGCAGTTATCTGTCGATCTCTCTAGTTACCATTCGCACAAAGTTGTGAGTATCTACAATGAACGAGATCTAATGCTCCGTATCATGAATGATCAGGGGGAAACCATCAAGGACGCTGAGATAAAATTAGGGAAGCGGAAGGTCAAATACAACCCATCATTAAATTGTTACCAAATCAAAAAGAGAAATCGGGGAGGATTCTTAGAGGTACAATTGACCAATGACACGCTTTTCTATCAAATTGAAGCTGACAGTGAGCAATCTTTAATCAGCAAACGCTATCGGCAATTCTCTAAGACTCCATTTGGCTATTACATAAGTACTCCCATCCGTTGGAGTAGACAACTTTATTACTATTTCAGGGGCTTAATCCGTCGAGGCCGCTGGAATCCCCGATGGCGTTTCTTCCAAAGTCGTGATCGCTCCCTACATGGCTATGTAGTTAGCAACTTACCGAAATACCAGCCCGGTGACACCTTAAGATTGAAAGCTTTTGTTACCACCCCAAAGGGGCAGCCATTGAACCGTCCAGTAGAGCTCAGAATCAGAAGTGCTAGACGATCTAAGGTAATAATAGACACCTTACTTCCTCCCATCAGCAAAGGTGCCTTTGTTTTGGAATGGCCTATACCTGATTCTATTAAGCTTGATCAGGAATACCGAATAGCTATTGATCATCCCAAACGATGGCGACTAGATGGACTTAATCATTCCTTTAAATATGAAGCCTACCAACTGGATGAAGTCGTTTACAGTTTGCAAACACCACAAGATACCTTTCGACAAGGCATGGCATTTATGATAACGGCTAGTGCTAAGGACCAAAACAATTTACCCGTATATGATACCCGTGTCAAATTAGATTTTTTGTCTGATCATCTCTTAACTTTTCATGATCGGGAAGTCCGGGTCAAAGATACATTGTGGACCTATGAAGGTGAGTTGGCAAAAGCAGGACAACTCGAAATCTCATTGCCCGATAGCCTTTTCCCATCAGTCCGAATGAAAGTAGCAGTTAAAGCCACATTTACCAACAGTAATGGTGAAATTCAGGAAAACAATTCAAGTTTCCACTATAGTCCTCTACAAGAGGAGATTCAGATCAATTTAGAGCGGGGCAACTTACTGGCGCGCTATCTCCGAAATCAGCAAGAAGAATCTACTCAAGCATTACTTGTGCAGATTCGAGCTGTTGGAGATCATCTCGCATTAGATAGTAATCTAGTTTCATTACCCCTGAAGATACCTTTAGCTGATCATATCAGTAGCTACCGGTTCTACACTACAGGAGCCTATAAGGGCATAAACTTGACCAATTCCTTTGGTGCTCAAAGTAACGTCAATCTCCAAGCCAGCCAATTTGGAGATTCTTTATTACTGAGCTTGAGCAACCCGCACAAGGTCCCCGTTAATTGGATCATTAGACACCACGGAGGTACATTAATAGAAGGCGCAACTCGGGATTCTGTCTGGCAACAAAAACTACTTGCAAAAAAAACTAAAACCTACTACCTGAAATACCAATTCCAATGGGGTGGGCAGACCTATACTAGAACGCTCGATATCAAAAGGTATCGAAAATTATTGCAAGTCAATGTGGAGCCACCGATCCAGGTAGCACCTGGACAAGAAGCTAATGTAAAAGTATCTGTTAAGGATTTTCGGGGGAGACCTGTCAAAGGTGTTAATATAACGGCAGGAGCAATCAATGCTCAGTTTAATTCTGATGCTCATTTTAACCCGGCCAGTATCACCTATCGGAGAGGCGTGCCTCCCATTACCTATAATAGACTTGAGTCTGAACCTCGGGAAAATAGTTGGCAATTACCCATCAAACAAAGATGGCTAAATAGCCTCCACCTTGAACAAGCCCACTACTACCGTCTTCTTTTTCCCAAAGAAGGTGTTTACCTTCAATATGACTCTCTTACTCAGGATAGTTTTCACCGGGAAATAGCCCAATTTGCCCCGTTCCTGGTTAAGAATGGTGAGCATGTGCCTATCCACCTAATTTACTGCAACCGTAAACTTGTCTACTACCATGGCGTTACGGACCCTTCCCCATACAGTTTCCAAGGATTAGAGGGGTTAAACAGAATAACACTTAGGACAAATGAAGAGGAAATCACAATAGACAGTATTGTGCTAAAAAAAGGACATAAGTTAGAATTCTCCATCGACCTACTACACTGGGTCAAATGGAAAGAACATCATCGAATTCGTAGAGAGGCTATGCCCCCAGCCCTATCCGCAAAAGAAAAAGAGCTGATACAATCCTCCATCCTTGTGCTACGTCAGGTACCTACTAATCAGATCTTCGTGTGGGATGAGGGATCCAATATCTACAATTACAAAAAACAATATTTCCATAGACAAAGTCCAAATGCCCTTATCGGTCCATTTCTCAAAGGCTCACAGCTCTATTACAAGGAGCGCGGAGGCATCACTTCCGACTTCCTATTTGAACCCGGTTTTAGCTATAGTATTTCCAAAAATCGCGAGAGATTATATGAGTTTGACCTTTTCCCTGACAAGAAGGAGGTACTTCCAAAATCCTTACCTCCTCCTCCAGTTGGACAGCTTGTTCACACTCAGAAAACCTTAAAGGATCCAAAGCAGGAAATAGTCTATATGGGCTTCAATCGCAATTGGCAGAAGGAAGCGTTAAAAGGTAATTTTATCTTTCATTATAGTTCCAAAGATCATCCCTTAAAAGCAGTAGTTCTCCAAAAAGGAGATACGACGCTAGCAATTTACAGAGGCACGCAAAGGCGTTTACGGAATTTACCCATTGGCAACTACACCCTCACCTTGATCCGAGATGATTGGTCACTACACCGCAGAAATGTTCGGATAGAAGCGAATAGCACCTTATTTCAGCAACTCAGCCAGCAAACCTTCCAGCCAGATACCACAGGCTGGTTGTCAAGTATCAAATTGGGGTTTCACTCTGATCCTTCTGTTATTCCTGCCAGAAATTCGCAACCTTGGCCGTATGTAGGTAACCCTTACCTGATCAGCGGATATGTGAGAGATGAAATAGGAGACCCGTTGATAGGTGCCACCGTGCTCATAAAAGGTACCTCAAGAGGTACGGTTACCGATTTAGACGGGAGATATGAATTAGATGTAAACGACCCCAATGCTACCCTAGTCATTAGCTATACAGGTTTTCAAGCACAGGAGCTACGGGCAAATGGACGATATTCTAATGCAGAATTATCTACCTCCGGCGTTCAACTAGATGAGGTAGTGGTCGTTGGTTACTCTATATCAAGGAGTTCATCAAGGCCAAAGGTAAAAGCGGTCGGGGTAATCTCAGAGAAGAACTTAAATCCGAGTCCTGAAATCACAACAGCTCTTTTACAAGGTCGAATGGCTGGCGTTCAAATCACCAAAACAGGAACAAGAATTATGATTAGGGGATCCCGCAGTAGTGCCGTTGATGGTCCTCTATTTTTAATTGACGGAAAAATTGGAGACCCTTCCAAATTGTTGCCGAGTCAAATTCGTACGTTTTCTCAGATGAAAGGGGAGGAAGCACTGGCGATCTACGGTTCCCAAGCAGCCAATGGAGTAATAGTGATCACCACAAACCTAATCCCAGGTCTTGAACTATTCACATCGAGCGACGCGCCTAGTCTCCGCTATGACTTCAAGGACTACGCCTACTGGGAGCCTAACCTCATCACAGATGAAAATGGTGAAGCCTCCTTTAGGGTAAAATTTCCAGATAATATCACTGCCTGGAAAGGCTATGCGCTGGGCATGGATAAGAAAATGCGAAGTGGTGTTGGCTTCGCTGAAACACGAGCCTTCAAACCCATCGCTGCCCAACTAGCCGTACCTCGGTTTTTAATTGCCGGAGATGAGGTAGCGGTCATTGGTAAAAGCTCCAACTACACACCCGACTCGTTACAAATAAAAACGCGCTTTCTAGCATCCGACTCTTTACTGAGTCAACAGGAAAGTTGGCTCTCTAATGGGAAAGTGGAATCTACCAAGCTCCACGCAGGTATGGCCGGAGACACACTGGCCATAACCTATTCCCTTTCCGCCATGAATGGGGATTATGAGGATGGAGAAAGAAGAAAAATTCCTGTACTCAAAAAGGGGGCGCAGGAAACACAAGGAACATTCCACCTCCTGGACCAGGATACCAGCCTTGCCCTCTCCTTTGTCGACAATATGGGACAAGTTGAGCTATATATGGAACAAGATCTCCTACCTCAGCTGATTCGAGAAATTGACTATTTAAAAAAGTATAAATACGGTTGCAACGAGCAAACGGCCAGTAAATTGATGGCCTTGTGCTTAGAGAAGTCACTCCACAAACAGCTAGAGGAGCCCTTTGATGATGAAGGGCTCATTCAAAAATGCATCAGTCGTCTTGACAGAAACCAGAATGAGTCCGGAGGTTGGGGATGGTGGGAGAAAGCTGGAAGCATAAGCTGGATCACCCGCCATGTAATCAAAGCGCTGCAGATGGCGAACGAATTGGGATATTCTTCAAAGAGTTTGGAAATAGCCCTTCGAGATTTAACGAAAGCGGCCAAAGCCTGGTCTGAACAAGAAATCCTTGCCAACCTTTCTATTTTGGCGCAAGCAAACCAGAACTTCCCCTATGAAGAAAACCTAGCAGTATTAGATACACAATCTAACAGCCTCAAGCAGCAATTTCAAATTATACGAATTAAACAACTGAGGGGACTACCTTATAAACTCGACAGTCTTTATCATTACAGGAAGACCACCCTATTTGGCAGTCACTACTGGGGTATTCCCTCCTATGGCTTTCCCGGCAACGATATTCGGCTCAGCCTTTTAGCGCATGATATCCTAGTCGACGCAGGGAAAAAAGAGGAAGCTCAAAAAGTTAGAACCTTCTTTGTAGAGAATCGCAAACACACTGGCCAACGTCACAATTGGCGTAATACGCTAGAAACAGCGATCATTCTCCGCTCTATTTTACCCGGCATCTTGGAGGAGGGAAAAAAGGTTGGGGAAAGGGCACAAGTTCAGTTGACAGGCCCTGTAACAAACACCATCGATAGTTTCCCCTATCAGCTTACGCTCTCTGAGTTTTCAGAAGAGCTTACAATCAAGAAAACGGGCAGTAGTCGAATCTACCTCACCGCTTATCAAACCTATTGGAATGATACACCTAGCAAAACGGATTCCATCTTTGCCGTATCAACCTACCTAGAGCAGGAAGGAGTCAAAGTCCAGCAATTGGAAAAAGCCAAAGGGGCAGAATTGGTCATTGAGGTAGAAAGTAGCAAGCGAGCAGGTTATTTAATGCTAGAGGTACCAATTCCGGCTTCGTGTTCCTACGCCAGCAAGCCCAACGGAAGACGAGGCGTGGAAGTACACAGAGAATATGATATTCACCAAACGAGTATTTTCATCGAAGACCTGCCTCCGGGCAATCATAAATTTAGGATCAGCTTGGAACCTCGCTATTCGGGGGAATTCAACTTGAATCCGGCGAAGATAGAACAAATGTATTTTCCAACCTTTTATGGGAGAGAGGGGATCAAGCGGGTAGCTATAGGTGAGGAATAGCATTGTGAGGTTACAGAGCCCCAATGCGTGTCGTTGGTGATAACACCAGACGACGGCTGGGGAGGAGTATAGGAGGTTAGCAAGGCTGCTCCAGCAACTCTTGATCCGTTATTAACTATATAGGTGCAGATTAGAGCTGGCCCACAATCATGCATGGACATCTAGAAATAAGCTAAGGTTTGTCGTTGGTGAAACACCAGACGACAGCTAGAAAATGGTATTTGTTGGAGAAACCATGATCAAGCCCATTCGCGGGCGACATCAGCTACTTCGCCAATTCGCCTTCCTCTTCAAGCACTGCTTCTGTTGGCACTTGTTCCGTATTAAGTACAAAATCAACTAGCATATCAGGCGCTTGCATTTGTAGGGGATGATCTCCATCAGCAATGGTCACCAATTCCTTATCCGTATCCATCAATTCCATTAGGAACGGCGAATTATCATAGGGTACCAAGGTATCAGCGTCGCCATGAATCAAGACTGTTGGAACACTAATCTTTGGATACAAGGGCAAAATCTCGCGCAAGGCGTCGGGGTGACTAAGCTTTTCCACATTAGAGACCCAAAGCATCCTGGGTAGCAAAAACCTAAAAAGCTGGAAATTGAGTAAATAAGAAATTCGGAAAGTAACTTCATTGTCGGGATCATATTGCCCTGACACCCCCACGATCTTGGCAATTCTTTCGGGTTGAAGTGCACCCATGATCACGGCAATAGGGCCTCCATAACTGTGCCCCATCACTACTGCTTTTTGTGTTTCTTCTTCTAGGACTTCTAGGATTTTCTCGGCATGAACTCGTAGATCTTTCTCCGCGCCACGAGGCTTTGTACCGCCATAGCCAGGGCGGTCCACAATCAACAATCGATACTTTTCATAAATGCGTTCCCTTTTGGCTACGGCGCTCCAATCCAACACACTGCCAGGTGCACCATGTACCAATAACAAAGGTTGTTTTTCAGCATCCCCAATTTCCAAATAGCGCAAGCCTGAAGGGGTGAATTTGATCGTCCAATCTTGGCGGGGAATATCCTTGTACCACCATCTAGTGCCTTTCTCCGAAGAAACGTAGCGATCAAAGGATTCAATGACAATGAATAGGATGGCCACTAAGGCCAAAGCGATATATAGAATCCAACGAAAGATCCTCTTAGTAATAGGAAAAAAGCGGCTCATATCGGCAGTTTATCTTAATCCTGTGTTTGGAGTTCATTTTGTGAACCTACCATAGGGGCAGGTTAGTAGCATGTAGTAACTGCTTTAAAAACGTCTCATCTTCCTAATTGTTAAGGATCTCCGATCTTTTATCGACCAAATCCATAGCAATTCATGCAAAAACGACTAATTCTGGCGCAAGATGGGCCCCTCTCCTCTTAGCTCTTCGAAAAAGTTTCAAAAAAAACCACCCTTAGTTTGACTTTTAAACTAAGTTCACATACTTTTGTATTATTAGTTAGTTTTAAATCAAAACTAAGCAGAAAATGTACACTCATGTTAACCCCTTGTACAACCGAAATCAAGTGAGTCAATTGATTGAAAAAATCATGCACGCTCAGAGTCTTTTAGCCCTATTTCCTATTGGAAATGTCAAAAAGCTATACCGAGAGGCGGTAAAACAACTACACCCAGATATTTGCACCATGCCGATGGCTGAGGAAGCTCTAATTCGCCTAAATGGATTACGCTTGCAACATGAGAAAGGAATCATAATTACCGATGATGCAGGAAGCATCTGGACCCAGAATAAAACGGCCATTTTTCGTGGTGATTTGGGCTTAATGAACACCTCCTACCAACACTATCAAAACCTTAAACAACTAAAATCCGAGGCGGCACAACACTTCCATTTGTACTTACCACAGTCAATGGAAATGACGGATATATTAAAAGCAGAGTTTCCATTTCGCGCCATCCCACTGCACAGTTTAGAACTCCCTCAGGAGCATGTCAACTGGATACTATCCAGGCTGCTAGAATTGGTGGCCTGGCTTGCCCAAGAAGGCTTCGTTCATGGAGGAATTAACCCTCGTAGTATTTTCATTTTACCTGAGACACATGGTATCGCCATCGCTTCTTTCTACCATATGCAGCGAGTAGGTGATCGCCTTACAAGCATCTCGGCTGCATACCAGAATTGGTATCCAAGGCAGGTTTTCTCTGAGAAACGAGCTACTCCTCTAATTGACCTTGAATGCTGCAAAAGAATTGCAGCTTACCTGCTTGGAGATAAATCAGGACTAGGTGTCAAGCTGAAAAAGACACACTTGAGTGAATACATCAACTTCCTGTTGGATCGCCATGATAACGCCTTTGCCTGTTACGACGAATACAGGCACTTACTAGCACGACACTTTGAATCTCGTTTTGTACCACTAGCACTGTAAGAAGTTATTCGAACTACATATGAGGACACGATTGTCTTCCTAATTGTTAACGAAGTTGTCTAAAGGTTTCTCACTGGGTTGCAAAAGGCGTCTTTTGCCACCACTTTGCGCCAAATTTTAACTCCGTAGCCCTGCTATGCAGTAAAATTTTGCCTTCAATTGGCAACAAAATGCTGTTTTTCACCAGCAGCAGAAAACTTTAGACAACATCAAAAACCAAATAAAATGGGATATACAAATTGGTCAAAATCAGCCTATGCCAATTTAAAAGCTGATTACTCCAAAAAATCAACCAATGCTATTTTCAAGTCCAATACAACTAGAAAAATAGCCAACGACATGAACCCTTACGGGCTAAGCTTTCGCGAAAGCAGGGATTCGACAGCCCATCCCAATTCACTAGCCATCAGTGTTTTCTTAGATGTCACTGGCTCTATGCGAAACATCCCCGAGCACTTGATCCGTCATAAATTGGGCTCACTGATGGATACTTTACTAGATCACGGCGTGGAAGATCCACAAGTTCTTTTCGCAGCTATCGGAGATCACATCTCTGATCGCGCACCATTACAAGTTGGTCAATTCGAATCAGGTACTGATGAATTGAATCACTGCCTATCCAGTATTTACCTGGAAGGCGGTGGCGGCGGACAAGTTATGGAATCTTACCTCCTAGCCTGGTTGATCGCAGGTAGACATACTTCCATCGACTGCTATGAAAAGCGTAACAAGAAGGGTTTTTTGTTCACAATGGGGGACGAAATGAGTTGGGATGAAGTGGATGCTGAACGCTTAAAAGGAATCATGGGATATTCAGAAGCTACCTCTGTTAGCGCTAAGGATTTACTCGCTCAAGCTCAACGTATGTATCATGTCTTCCACATTCATGTAAATGAGGCGAGTTATAGAGATGATCCCCGAATTATCGGTTACTGGCGAGACTTACTTGGCGAAAATCTCCTGATTCTGGATGATCAAAATGCAATTGCCGAATTAATTGCTAGTACCATCGCGGTGATACATGGAGTGAAGCTGGACAAGGTCGCGGCTGGTTTTGACCACAGCACCGCCAAGGCAGTTAAAAAAGCGCTGGTTAACATCTCTGGCGGGAGCTTAAGTCAGCAGAATAGTGGAATCATAAAGCTTTAAGAAACCATGAGGAGGCTTCCTTGCAGAAGCCTTCCTCTCCACCCAAACACCATCATATGAAAACCAAAGTCGTTTTAGGATTAGGATACGGAGATGAAGGAAAAGGCCTCACCACAGACTTTCTTTGTCGACAAAGTGAGCAGCCATTGGTGATCCGCTTTTCTGGAGGGCATCAAGCAGGGCATACAGTAGTAACGGAACAGGGTCAGCGCCATGTATTTTCCAGCTTTGGAGCAGGAAGCCTCCAGGGAGCACCTACCTATTGGAGTTCGTTCTGTACGCTTTCTCCTATCAATTATCTCAATGAATGGTTGGCATTGCATGAGCAGGGCCATACGCCCACTCTTTTCGTTGATGCATTAGTACCTATCACTACCCCTTATGATGTTTTCTTTAATCGACAGACGGAAAGAAAAAACCAGCACGGGAGCTGTGGTTTAGGCTTTGGAGCTACCATCGCTCGCCAGTTGACGCCCTATAAACTTTATGCACAAGATCTTTTATATCCCGCTGTTGTGGAACAAAAACTTAAAGCTATTGCCGACTATTATCAAGGGCTGGGACAAGACTACTTGAATAACGCAGCTTTCACCGAGGCATTACAATTATTTCTGCAAGCCACCCGTGATATTGTCGACACATTTACGCTTGTGCAAGAAAGGGCCTTCTTCGCAGGAATCGAAGATCACTATTCCGATCTCATCTTCGAGGGAAGTCAAGGGATACTACTAGATATGGACTTTGGATTTTTCCCGAATGTTACACATTGCTCAACAAGCTCTAAAAACGCTATCACTCTGATGAATAGAAATCGCTTGCCATTGCCGGAGATATTCTATATCACTCGTGCCTATCAAACCCGGCATGGCAACGGTTTTCTTTCCAACGAAAATTTCCCTTTGCACTATACCCCAAACCCCAAAGAAACCAATCAGTTCAATCCCTGGCAGGGTCATCAGCGCTGTAGCATTCTAGATCTAGATATGATCAATTATGCACTGGCTTGCGATCACAACTTCTCAGCGAATGCAACTAAGCATCTGGTAGTGACTTGCCTAGATCAATTGCAGGGTTCTATTCAGGCTACTAAAGAGGGAATGATTACACACTACGCCTCTCCTTTTGATTTGTTGGAACACCTGAATATTTCTTTTGATTCGGTGCTGGAAAGTCGATCGGAATGCGGGGCGAAAATGCTCACTCACCGGGTGAGTTATTCACGGGGTGACTTATACTAAAAATTATGCAAAAAGAAAAAATTCGCGTTGTATACGCTCGGGAACACACTACCGTATTCCCAAAACTGGGGGTCTTCCTAGCCGGGCCAACACCACCTGAAAACCAAATGAAACAGGGCTGGCGTAGAACAGTTATTGATCGGCTCCTGGCTGACCCCAGGTTGGATCCCAGCATGGTCGTGGTGGCACCAGAACCAGAGGCCTGCAACTGGTCCGGAGTCGATGTCGCAAAACATGGCCCTCTATTAAATGATGCGCTCAATAAGCAGATTCCATGGGAGTGGCAATACCTCCAAGCCTGTGACATTACTGCCTTTTGGCTTCCGACTTACTGGTCGACTAAAAGCGCCGAAGGCTTTCCGGCCAATATTGGTCCAACTTCTCGTTGGGAATTTGGATACTATTTGCAAGAATACTTAAAGGCTCCAAACCGGCGGCACTTTATTGTAGGTGGGCCTGAAGATGCCGAAAGCGTAAAGTGGGCCAGGCGAATTACAGCCGTACATGGGATTAAATGGCACAGCCTGCCCAGAGAGCTTAAGGGAGAACAAGTAGCAGCCTCTTTTATTGAGGAAATTGCGGATAAATTGCATGAGGCAAAAATTGCATTGACCGGGTGAATACTCACCCGGTGAGTCTTCAAAATTGAGTACCTTACCCGCTCAAAATTTCGACCTATGCAACAAGCTCTCCTTTTCGACCATGATGGTGGTGTTGACGACCTTCTGTCTCTCATGCTCGTCCTTAGTATGGATCATATTGACCTCAAAGGCGTCTCCATCACGCCTGCCGATTGCATTGGCGATTATGCCGAAGAAAGTACCCGGAAACTACTGCAACTTTATGCCCAATCAAAAGTTCGGGTAGCACGAGGCCAATATCATGGCATCAATGCTTTTCCGCCAGAATGGCGTGCCGGCCCGATGGTAGTCAACGCCATGCCATTGATGATCAATGTTGAGGTATATAAGCCGGAAAAAACACTGGAAAGCGTCGAACTCCTAGCTGATGTTTTACAAAAAGAAGAAAACCCGATTCCAGTACTGATGACTGGACCATGCTCCAACCTAGTTAGGACATTACAACAATATCCCGAACTTGCGCCAAAAGTGAAGGAGGTGATCTGGATGGGAGGTGCTATTGATACAGGTGGAAATGTGATGACGTATAACCACAACAGCACGGCAGAGTGGAATGTATATTGGGATCCAATTGCTTCGAAAACCCTATTTGAACTGGGGATACCTATCACTTTATTTCCATTGGATGTAACGAATGCAGTTCCCGTCAATTATAGCTTTTTGAAGGAATTGGCCAGGGTTTCGGAATTTGATGCAGCCAACCTAGCCGGTCAATTTTGGGCCACCACACTCGATACAATTCCTGCATACGAGTATACCTACTTCATGTGGGATATACTGGCGACGAGTTATCTAGGTATTCCGGATGCTTTCGAATTCGAAACCATACCCTTAACCGTAGCTACAAAAGCCCCGAATGAAGGGCAGACCATCCGCCTAAAAGAGGGCAGTCAGCACACTAAAGTCGCTATGAAGGTGGATAAAGACCGGTTCTATCAGTACTTACTACAGCAGTTTAGCACTAACTTTTAATCCTATGAATAAGCCCAAAGTAAAAATCAATAGAGTCCAGTTATTGTCAGATAACTGGTACACACTTCGGAAATACAACTTTGACCTCCAAAAGGAAGATGGAAGTTGGGAAACGCAGGAACGAGAAGCCTATGATCGTGGCAATGGTGCCGCCATCCTACTGTATAATGTAGCACAGAAAACAGTGATTCTTACTCGTCAGTTTCGGATGCCGACCTATGTAAATGGGAATGAATCAGGCTTGCTCATTGAAGCTTGTGCGGGGCTTCTCGACGAGGATAATCCAGAGGATTGCATCCGGCGAGAAACGGAGGAGGAGACGGGATATCAGGTGGTTGATGTTGAAAAAGTAATGGAGGTATACATGTCTCCCGGATCCGTCACGGAGATCCTCTATTTATTCATAGCGGCCTATGATAAACAGATGAAAATTCATGAAGGAGGAGGGGTAGAAGAAGAACAGGAAAACATAGAAGTTATAGAGATCCCATTTGATGAAGCCTTAACTATGATTGGTACTGGAGAAATAAAAGATGCAAAAACAATTTTGTTGCTTCAACATTTAAAATTGTACCAGATACTCTAAGCCATAGTATTGTTCTTCGACAAATCTCGTGTTTGAAGACACTCAAAAATGAAATGCAACGCTTTACTGACAGCTATCGTCCACTGACAGTTATTGTTAGTGGCGCTTTTTTATCTCATTTTATGATTGTCAATCAGATTTGTCCAAGAAGGTATAGTATTAACCCACAAAACCTTTGCTTTCAATTCTTTAGAATAGTATTCAATGCCATCTGTAAGTAAGCTGTTTGCAAAATCCGAGCAAATTTTAGTTTATTTTTTGCTTTTTTCAATATAAAGATATAATTTGCTCAAAGTTAAGATCGTTACTATTCTTACAGCTACAATTCTAACCACATTTCCCCAGCAATTCATTAATACTACGTCCTAGTAGATATTAGAAATTAACAACACTCAGTTAGTTATCACCTTAGACACTTGGGAAGTGCATTTATGATCCATCTTTGTACCCAACACAGACACACTCCTACACAAATCTTTACCCGATTGCAGATTAAAAGACTTATAAACAGCCTTTTATGTAATCAGCACTGAAACTATACACCAAGTTTATCAGCACATATTTTGCTTTGAGCGGATCTATTGCCCCGAATAGTATCGGGCCAAACAAGGTCGCATCTTGTATATTTTGATTCAGGCTTATGCAGCGATTGAATCAAACAGGATTGTATTGTGTTAACCAAATAGAATTAATCGGACATGGTCACCACTCCCTATGAAGTATTGGATTTATTCCTTAGGAAGAACAAGTATTATTTCAATAAAAGAGAACTTCAACTACAACTCGAAGCCCACCCAAACTATCCTAGTGTTAGATCATTTACGGACATTTTGGATTTTTACCGCGTTGAGCATATTGCCGCTACGGTTCCAGAGGAGAGCTTTGATCAACTCCCAAACTCTTGGCTAGCAGTTGTTTCACCTAAAGGATTTCGGCAATTGGCATTAGTAGAAAAAGGGGATGGCCGTGTCACCATGACTAGCGAGGATGGTCGGTTTGATCTATCTCAACCACAATTCATCCATCAATGGGAGGGAGTGATATTGGCTGTAGATCCGAATGAGGAATCAGCGAATAAATGGCAGCCCTCTTCTATCATGCCTTTACTGATCCTTTTGTTGCTGCTTTGTTTTGGTGTTGCGCTATGGTCTCAGGGTGCAGGCCTGTATCATACTCTATATGCTATTTTATCTGCCATAGGCCTCTATTTATCTTTTCTCGTTTTGCAGGCAGAACTTGGCTTTCAATCAGCTGTTACAGATAAATGGTGTCAGATCAATGCTGTGACAGACTGCACGGAGGTGATCAGGAGTGATGGGAGTAGGTTGCCCCTGAATCTTTCACTCGGGGATTTAGCCTTGATTTTCTTCTCCCTAACAATATGCACAACAGCATTTATAGCAGCCCCCGCCTATCTATTTTACCCCTTAGCAATCGCCACCTTACCGCTGGTCTTATACACGGTATTATACCAGTGGAAACAAGTAAAGAAATGGTGTACACTATGTCTAGGCATCAGTGCTGTTTTGGTGGCACAGTTTTGCATTCTGAGTTGGGAAGATCGTTCAATTGCCCTTCCATTTTCCACCTATCTCAGCGTAACGGGTCTATTTCTGACGATTGGCTTGATTTGGTACTATACAAAGTCTTTAATCAAAGAACATCAACGTTTTAAAAAAGAAGCGCTGGAGTTTTCAAGTTTCAAAAAAGAAGCCGATAGTTTCAAGCATTTACTAAAGGCTGAAGAACAATTTGAATTGTCCAGCATGGACCATGGCAGTGCCTTGCTCATCGGCAACCCCAATGCCAAACACCGGCTATATGCTGTAACAAACCCTTCTTGTTCCTACTGTAACCCCACCTTTCTGGGTTATCAAAAGATATTGGAGCGCTATGGAGATCGACTGGCACTAGTGCTACGGTTTAACGTGAGCCTTGAAGATAGCAGTAGTCCAACCTTACACGTAGCGGCACATACAGTAGCTATCTATAAGAACCATGGTCCTACTAGAGCACTTACAGCCCTTGCTGAATGGTTTCAAGAACAAGATTTTGAGCGCTGGAAAGCCAAATTTGGTCAAGCGCTCGAAACGGGTGTCATCAATATTCTCCAACAGCACCGAGACTGGTGCAACGAGCAAGGGCTCAATTTCACTCCAGTGAGCATCTTAAATGGACACCTCCTTCCTCGTTATTACAACATGGAAGATCTATACTATCTATTGGAAGACCTTCTTCCCCAATTAAGTACGACAACGCCTGAGGTAGAGGAAGTAGCCGCCTAGCGCTATGGGTGTGCTATTTCCTGACCTCTTCCTTGTATAAGTCTCTTACAAAACTCACAGCCAGAGGAAGCCTTCAATTTGAGGCTCTCTGACAGTTTTTCTGGTCGGAGAAGGTAATTTGAATCCGGATTTCAACTTTTTATAACCAAATTATTTCATCAAATTTTTCTTGTATGAAAAAGCAAATCTTGAGTTTGAAAGACGCTAAAGTATTGGACAAAGCAAAACAAAAAGAAATCAATGGCGGTCGTCCTGGTTGCTTATCCAATTGCTCCGGACAACCTAACGGAACCATGTGCTGTATGGATGGTCACCCTGGTTGCCCTGGCTATTGTATCAGCAACCAATGTATGCCTTGGTAATATAAAACCCAAGTAGCAGGCTCGGGCTCCCTGAGCCTGCTCTACCCCACCACCTCAACAGCAGCCAGTGATCCATCTGATATTAGAACCGAATTCATGCCTACGTTTCCATTTTACAAACAAGCTGAAACCAAAGACTGTGGCCCCACTTGCCTAAGGATTATCTCAAAACATTATGGTAAGATGGTGGATATTCAAGCTCTGAGAGATCTGGCTGAAACTACGCGTTTGGGCAGCAACCTCTTGGGGATAAGTACTGCGGCAGAGGCCATTGGTTTTCGAAGCCTGGCATTACAAGTGAATTATCATCAATTACGGCAAGCGCAGCTTCCATGCATTCTACATTGGAACCATGATCACTTTGTCGTCCTTTACAAGATAAAGAGGGATCGTATTTACATCTCTGACCCAGGTCACGGCCTACTACACTATCCTAAAGATGACTTTCTAAGACGTTGGGTCAGCTCATCGGCAACGGAAGAGACACAAGAAGGTATTGCATTACTATTGGAGCCTACTCCGCATTTTTACGAGGAAGAGACGGAGGCCAGCGACGCGTCCACTTTTAATCTAACTTATCTCTCTCGCTACCTTTTTAAGTACAAAAACCTGGTCGCCCAGCTCCTAGTGGGTTTGCTAGCGGCTAGTTTACTGCAACTAATATTCCCATTTCTTACGCAAAGTGTTGTCGATATAGGAATCAAGCATCAGGATATCCAATTCATCTATTTGATTCTTTTTGCACAGTTGGCTTTATTCTTTGGTAAAACAGCCGTTGAGGTCTTGCGTAGATGGATTTTGCTACACCTCAGTACCCGCATAAATATCTCTTTAGTTTCGGATTTCTTCATTAAGCTTATGAGTCTACCGATCGCCTATTTCGACACGAAGATGACAGGTGATATTCTACAGCGGATCAACGATCACAAGCGTATCGAAAGGATATTAACAACCTCCTCTATTAGCGTGCTATTCTCTCTGGTGAACCTGTTCATTTTTGGACTGGTATTGGCCTATTATGACCTGCGGATATTTGCCATTTTTTTCTTTGGAAGCTTACTCTACTTTGGCTGGATTTTACTCTTTTTTAAAAAACGGAAGAAGCTAGACTACAAACAATTTGCAGAAATCAGCAAAGAACAGAGTAAAGTAATCGAAATGATCAATGGGATGCAAGAAGTGAAACTGCATAATGCTGAGCGCCAAAAACGCTGGAGTTGGGAATATGTACAGGCTCGTCTTTTTAAAGTATCCATTCAAAACCTGGCGCTAGAGCAATACCAAAGTGTTGGCTCTTCCTTTATTAATGAGCTGAAAAACATCTTCATTACCATTGTTGCAGCACTCTTAGTTATCCGAGGTGAAATTACTCTGGGGATGATGCTAGCTATTGCCTTTATTGTCGGCCAACTCAATGCGCCAATTGGCCAACTGATCAATTTTTTGAGAGAACTCCAGGATGCCAAGATTTCTCTGGAGCGCCTGGGAGAGATCCATCAATTAAAAGCAGAGGAGAGTCACTTGGAGCAAAAAATTAAGGAGCTTCCCCCTAGTTCAGACCTTCGTTTAAAAGAAGTCAGTTTTCGCTACAAGGGGTCAGATCAATTCGTTTTAAATCAGCTTAGCTTTACCCTCCCTGCCAATAAGGTCACCGCCCTTGTCGGTGTCAGTGGAAGTGGTAAAACAACCTTGATGAAACTCTTGCTTAAGTTTTATACGCCACAAGCAGGCGGAGTCGACTATGGGCATTTTGATTTAAAGAATATTTCGCAAACGACCTGGCGAGATAAGGTCGGAGTGGTCATGCAGGAGGGGTATATCTTCAATGACACGATTGCTAACAATATTGCCGTTGGGCAAGCTTATGTGAATAAGGAGCGGCTCCGGTTGGCCGTGGATGTAGCCAATATCCGATCTTATATCGAACGCCTGCCACTCAGCTATAACACCCCAATTGGGATGGAGGGGATGGGCCTAAGTACAGGACAAAAGCAACGCCTCTTGATTGCTAGAGCGGTCTACAAAAACCCGGATATTCTTTTTTTTGACGAGGCTACGTCAGCTCTCGACGCTAATAATGAGAAATTCATCATGGAAAAACTACACCAGTTCTTCACCAACAAGACAGTCCTCATTATCGCACATCGCTTGAGTACTGTTAGAAATGCACATCAGATTGTGGTCTTAAACCAAGGAAGAGTTGTTGAACTAGGAGATCATCGCACTTTAGTCGCACAGGGTGGCTATTATTATCAGCTAGTAAAAAACCAACTTGAACTAGGAAACTAATATGGAAGATGAGCTGCAACAAATACAATTGAGGAGTGAGGAAGTTCAGGAAATTCTTACTCGGGTTCCCCATTGGCTTATTCGCTGGGGCAACCTCGTCATATTCGCCATTCTTCTACTGCTCTTATATCTCTCGTGGGTAATTAGATATCCAGACATCATATCTGCGGAAGCCAGCCTTAGCACCAGTATGCCTTTACAAAAAGAGTATGCCAATGCAGGAGGTCGATTGGAAGAAATCTTTGTGATAAATAATCAGCTAGTCCAAAAAGGCCAGCGTCTTGCCGTAATTGAAAATACCGCTAATACGGCAGATGTTCTACTCTTACAAGAAGCCATTGATCGCATCACCATAAATAATGCAGCACTTTATTTCCCTTTTGACTCCCTTCCAGTCCTCTTTCTCGGGGATATCGAAGCAATTTTTACGCGTTTTGAAACAGACTATTACAGCTATTTAATCAACAAAGAATGGGACCCTTTTCGGCTCGAAGAAGATGCTAACGCTATTTCAGAATCAGAATTAAAGCAACGCTTGCATGCACTTGAACAACAAGTGGCATTAAGTCAAAAAGAATTGGACATCAAGGAAAGAGACCTTCGCCGTCAGGAGCAATTACAGAAAGAGGGAGTTATCTCTCAAATGGACTTGGAAGAGAAGCAGCTCTCCTACGTCCAAACCCAAAAAAACCAAAATAGTATCATTCTGTCTATTTCACAGATTAAACAGGCTATTGGCGAAGCACATAAACGGAGCAAGGCTACCCGGATCAACCGAGGTAAAACTGAACTAGCATTGCTAAAAACCGCAATTCGGTCCTTTCAGCAACTAAAGAATGCCATCAAGGATTGGGAAATGAAGTATGTTCTAAAATCTGAGATCGACGGTCATGTTAGCTTTTTGGACTACTACACAAGTAATCAAGTGGTGCAGCAAGGAGACTTGGTTTTTACGCTGATTCCTCGGGATAATCAGGAGTATATTGCGCGACTTCGAGCCCCCAAGCGAAATGCCGGGAAACTTGAGGTCGGTCAGCACGTCAATATTCGGGTAGACAACTATCCTAGCGACGAATTTGGCGTGCTGACCGGTCAAGTAAATCATATTTCTTCTTTGACAGATAAGGATGGAAATTACCTATTGGAAGTAGCACTTCCTCCCAACCTGATTACCAGCTACCAGAAAAAAATTGAATTTAGGCAAGAGATGACAGGTTCAGCAGAGATTATAACCGAAGATCTTCGGCTGATGGATCGCTTCCTCTATCAACTCCGAGAAGTTTTAAGTCGAGGTTGATCTACTCATCATCGGCGGACAATTGATAGAAGGTCATCATTCTATCGCTTGCCTTGAGGGCCAATCCATAACTAGCCAAGCTTTTCTGTAATCCTGCTATATCTGATTGTGTTAGTAGAAAATCATAGGATGCAGTAAGTCCAGTCTTATCTTCAAACAAAAAACCGGTAGCCTTTTCTAGTTCGGCCAGCACCGTAGTCATGGGTTGGTTAGTAAAGACCTTTTGATCACCTGCATCACTTACTCCAGATATTTCACCTTCAGCCTGTTCTAGCAAGTCCTCATTAACTAGCTCTAATTGATATACGGTTGCTTTCCGCTCTTCGGGCTTCAAAGCAAGTCCGAGTGTACGCAATAACTGCGTTTTGATTTCAGCCAAGGCTGCTGCCTTTTTGATCCCGCCCCGATTGATGTAGCTGATATTATACAAAGGTTCCAAGAGCCCTGCTGGAGCATCAATCCGAGCTTGGCCAACGTCCAGAAGTTCAGCTAGGTGAGCGCCCAGGCTAGTCCCCATTTTGAAATAAGCCTTAGGCAGTGCATTGATAGCAAGAGCGTTGGGATCCTTCGTCTGACTAAATTTGAACAAATATTTTACCTCCTTATCTTTCATCAAAGCCAAAACGGAAGAAAAATCCTGCTCAGAAGAAGGTTCAACAATTGCTGGCGCTTCTTCTACCGCTGTCACTTCAATGGCCGGCTCAGCGGATAAAGACTCTCCTTCCAAAAATTGCTTTATCATACCTGCTGTCAACATCTCAGGGTTTCCTATCCATTGTATGATTCCTGACTTATCGATCAAATAAGTAACTGGAATAGCATTGATTTGCAAGGCCTTTTGTGTTTTGCCAAGACGATCTGTCACTACCGCAGATTGAAAATCAATCCGCTTCAATGAACGAGTAACTTTATCCGGATTTTCATCCGACATGGAAAGAAACAGGAGCTCCTCATTAGCTGCGAATTCACTTCGAAGTTCGTTGAAATGCGGGACAGCTTTGATACAGGGGCCGCACCAGGTCGCCCAGAAATCAATGACGATAGGGCGTCCTTCTAAAGTCTTATTAGCAGGGACATTGGCCAACCAATCCGTTATGCTTATTGGCGGGGCTTTATCGCCAACTGAGGGGCTTGTTTGAGCAAAAAAAGCTTGGGAACTGAAAATTAGTACAAAGAGCAGCGTAAAGCGCAACATAGGTTTGAATGTTTTAACTAATCCAATGAATAATTATGCGCTTATAAGACGGAAGCAGTCACAAATAGTTCTAGTTGAGTAAATAAATTTGGCACCGAAAAGTCATCCATTAGTATCCTGAGGATCTTGTAACAACTTCCATACACTTACACTCAAGATCATACCGATGATCGGAGCTAATATATAGATCCACAAATGAATAAGATTTCCATTTACCAAAGCTGGTCCAATCGATCTGGCTGGGTTCATTGAAGCGCCGCAGATCGGCCCTGCGAACATAGCCTCAAGGAGTACAGTACTCCCTATAGCGGCTCCCGCCCAATGGCTAGTCGTTTTCGGACCAGAAACCACTTGCAGAATTACAAACATTAAAAAGAAACTTAGTACAACTTCAAGTCCAAAGGATTGCTGGGATGAACCCGCTGGCAAAGTTTCTCCTAAGCCATCTGCTTCGGGGAAGAGCACACGCAACAAACCACTGGCCAGCAATGCGCCAGCTAGTTGTGCTACTATGTAAGGCAACAACCATTCTAGCGGAAATTTCTTGGCCATTACAAATGCAATAGTGACGGCTGGATTGATATGCGCTCCTGAAAGGTCACCAATAGAATAGATCATAGCCATCACGATCAATCCAAAAGTGATAGCAATACCTTGATGGCCTACCGCACCACCACTGACCTCATTAATTACGATTGCTCCTGTTCCGCAAAACACAAGCGCAAAAGTTCCGACAGCTTCCGCAATATATTTATTCATGTACTAGACTAAAAGCGTAAAAAATCTCTCGCCCAATCTGTTGAACCCGCTCATCATATCGCTCCGATTCAGCGGGTGTATCATCTGCCACTTTCGGGTCTTCATAGGTCAAGGGCAGCCGAAGATCTACACCAGGAATAAAAGGGCAATTCTCATCGGCATCAGAGCAAGTCATAATGGCTGCAAAGTTCCCCTTCGGATTAACAGAATCGTCATAAACTTTACTAAAGCATTGCAATGGTTCGGCAGCACTTGCAAATCGGATAGTATAGACGGGATTCCCGCCCTCTCCTTCCTCAACAGAAAAACCTGCACGTTTTATGGCAGCAACTGCTCGGGGATTAAATGCCGTAGCTTCTGTTCCGCCTGAAAAGGTCTGCACGGTTGGAACCCCATAATAATAGGCGGCAGTAGCAGCCCAAATCTGCGCCAAGTGACTACGGCGTGAATTGTGGGTGCAAATGAAGTTTAGCGCTATCCGCTCTGTACCGCGCCGCGCCTTAACATATGCCGCTAATTGGTGCAACTGTTGCTGCCTTGCAAGGGGAATACGACCTGCTTCACTGATCAATTTTGTCACATAGGAAGATAAACTAGACAAAAGCTCCATACTAAATCGTATTAAGTAGAGAAGAAAGGTTTTATGCTAAGGGAGCCCGAAAGATGGGAATAAATAGATAACTTAATAGTAAGTGAAATATTAAATCTTTGTTAAGCTTGCTGCACTTCCATTTCTACTACTGATCTAGGGAGATTAAAGAAAAAGGTACTCCCTTCTCCTTCCTGGCTATCGACCCATAGTTTACCTCGATACTTCTGGACAATCTTATGGCAGGTCGCCAAGCCAATACCCGAACCTAAGTATTGACCTCGATTATTCAGGCGGGTAAACATTTGAAAGATTCGCTGGTGATAAGCAGGATCAATACCCAATCCATTATCCTGACAAGAGAAGCACCAACTATCTTCCTCCAGTTGTGCCTTTAAGTATATCTCGGGCCTATCCGACTTATTATATTTCAATCCATTTTCAATTAAATTCTTTAGCAGCAAATAAAAATCGGAACGGTGCCCCTGTAAGACCGGCATTTCAGACCAATTAATAGATGCAGACCGTTCTTGGAGTATATGACTTAAACCCGTTTTGATTGCTGTCAGCACTTCATTCAGATCTACCGCTGCAACTCCTTCTCCATCATTTTGACGGACCCTCGAGTGTTTTAAAATATCCTCCACCAAGGCGTACAATTGCTTTGTATTCCTTGTAACAAAGCTCATATATTCTTGTAGATCCTGGTCCGCTGTTTTGGCCAATTTCCGTTGAATGAGATTGACAAAACTGGTAATATTTCGCAAGGGCTCCTTCAGGTCATGGGAAGCGATGAAAGTAAACCGTTCGAGTTCATCATTAGACCTTCGCAATTGTAAGTTTGCCGCCTTAAGCGCTGCCGTCCTTTTCTGTACTGTATCCTCAAGTTGGCGATTCAATCTCGCTTTTGCTTGATTCATTCGATATTGCTTGATGGCCAATAGAATCAATAGGATGGCTATCAATCCTGTCGCAATAGCTATCAGTGTACGCTGTTGGAGAATAATATCCTGCTGTGTCTGTCTTTCTGTCAACTCTCGATTTTCGGATTCTTGTACCTTGAGCTGATAACTCATCTCCAGTTTAGAAATCCGCTCCTTTGTTGCTTCATTTAGGAAGCTATCTTGTAGTTCGCGATACTTAACCACATAGGCATAAGCATTTTCATAGTCCTCTATCTGAAGATAGGCTCGAGATAAATCTTCATATAAAACGGGCATAAGGGAAGAAAAACTCGCTTTTTTTGCCCTTTCGATGGCTTGCAGATAAAAATCAATCGCCTTGTGATAGTTCTTACTAGTTTCATATATCTCTCCTATAACCCCATACATACTGGGAATATCCTCTATAGACCCGATATGCTCATAAATCAACAAGGCTTCATTCTGCGTTTGCAGTGCCAACTCATATTTCTCTTGATAAAAATGGATTTCCCCTTGATAATACAGTGTTTCAGCAATCCGATTAGAAAAACCCAGTTCCTTATAAAGTACTAAGGCCGAATCATAATGCCCCATGGCTTCCTCATATCTCTCTTGGAGAGCCGCAACATAACCTAAATCCAAATGAGAGTAAGCAATGTTTTCTGGTCCGCCATAAGATAAGGCTGCATCGCTAGATTTGATATAGTATTCAATGGCTAGGGGTATGTCCCCCAACTCCTCGTGTATGATACCAATGTTGGCATATAAAGAAGTAGGGTCGACGTATTCTCCTAGAAGTTGATCGTGTTCTAAAGCTTCCTGAAAATACTGTAAACCCAATACGTAGTTGCCTTGGTTTAGATAATAGATTCCTAAGTTGTTTTTGGATATGGCTAAACAACTGGGATCATCGAGCTTTTGGGCCAATTCCAAACCTTTTCGATGATAATAATGCGCACTATCGATAGGACCAATCCCATTGTAGGCGATACCTAATGTATTATAAGCATAAAATATCCCCTCTTCATAGTCTATCTCTTGAGCGAGGGCAAGGGCATCATAGCCCGAGGCTATTGACCTTGGGTAATCATACTCCTGATACGCTGTACTAATTTCGAGCAATAAGTCCACTCGTCTTTTGACGTCCTTAGCCCCTCCGTATAAAAACTCGAGGCTATCAACTACATCATGTTGGCTAGAACCGACTGCACAAAATAAGCTAAGGAGTAAGCATATGTAGTTACGTTTCAACAACCCAATGCTTATTGTTTTAAATTATACATCCTAAGCTGCTGGCCAGAGCCGTAGTAATACAATCAAATGGTTATTTGTAATGGGGAGGCTACAATTACATGGAGGAGTACAGGGGGGCTCCTAGGCAGCAATGGCTCATGACTTGCTTGCTACCCTAAAAGTATTGATAATTCTACACTTTTATTCCGAAAAGACTTAGAACTTGGATGTCCTGTTTGAGAATTGGCAAGTATTTACAATAAGGAGGCCTAATTATTCTCTTTTGAAAGTCTTTGGATCATTTCAATGCACATTCTTCCATTGTGGTAAGGAGCTTTCCATGGGCCAGCTTTGTCCTCTTCTTTCATAATACTTCCTTCTTTTCTTTTTCCCCAAAACCATTCGCCCTTCTTATGATCCTTTATTTCGTTTTGGATAAATGACCAGATATCTTGAGCCATATCTTGATATTTATGCACGCCCGATAACTCCCATGCATTCCAGAATCCGACTACTGCTTCGGCCTGCGGCCACCAATGTTTGTCTCTGTCGATCTCTCCATCGGGTTCTTTCTCATTATTCAATCCTCCACTTGAGTCTAAGCCTTTCTGTAGGGTCAACTGAGCCAAAGCCAAAGACCAATCTCTCGCTTCGTTTCGTAAACCTTGGTCTTCAAATAAGTCGACCGCTTCAATGAGCAACCAACTCGCCTCTATATCATGGCCAAATGAAATCACCTTGGATTTAGCCTTCCATTGCTCATCAAAGAATAATTGCAAGTGCCCAGTTTGGGGATCAATGAATCGATTCATAAAACAATGGATCAAGCGTAATAATGCCCGACCAACTTGCTCATCATGGCTCACTCGATATAAGGTAGTATAAGCCTCCAGCACATGCAAATGAGTATTCATCGTTTTGGCTTCGTTTACATCTTTGGAACTAAGGCGCAAGTCAGCAATTGGCTCCCATTTTTTGCCAAAAGCTTCGAGGTATCCATCATGTATAGGGTCAAAACTATGCTTTTCCATCAAAACAAAGATGTCGAGGGCCTGCTGCAGCACTTTAGGATCTCTTGACAAGTGATAGTACTCCGCCAAAGCATAAACAGTGAATGCCTGTGCATAGATTTGTTTTCGATCATTCACAACAGCACCTCGGTAGTCTAGCATCCAATAAACACCTCCATGCTCTTTATCTATGAAATGATCCCGAATAAAAACATAGGCGTGATCAGCAATTGCCCGGTATTCAACGGTAGCTAGCAACTGTGCAGCAGTGGCAAAGGTCCAAAGGACCCGGCTATGTAAAATTATCGCCTTATCTGCTTGCGGAAACAATTGCCCATCATGATCCATACGACCATAACATCCTCCATGCCCGCGATCTATCATATGACTCGACCACCATCCTAGAAGATGATCCAATTCTTTCAGCATCTCCTGTTTCAAGGGAGATACTTCCTTTGGCATCGACATAGAAGTTAAATTTAAGGCTGGTTGAACTGATTCATGATGATGAGATTACTATCGATTAATTGGTTACGCTGGCTTACACTGGCTGAAGATCGCAGGCCATCTGTTGGTGTATTAACGACATAGTCCAACAATTTGTCTACTGTAGTTGTTGCGACATGCATGCGCGTATCCGAAGAGGCGTAATAGATAAATACCTCTTTTTTTTCATTAACAATCCAGCCGTTACAGAAGGCGACATTGGATACATCTCCTACTCTTTCCGCTCCTTGCGGAGCAATAAAATGTCCTGCAGGAGATTGTGTCACCTTCCAGGGCTTCTCCAAATCAGTCATAAAAAGGTATAAGACATACCGTAAGCCTGCCGCAGTATTTCGCACTCCATGCGCAAGATGAAGCCACCCTTTGGAAGTTTTGATAGGAGGTGGCCCTTGGCCATTTTTCATTTCCTTAATCGTATGATAAACCTTTGTGTCTACGATCCGCTCCCGTTTAACCTCCGGGTATTCCATCGTATCGGTCAAACCCCACCCGATTCCACCTCCGCTTCCCACACTAATGAAACCATCCTGCGGGCGTGTGTATAGCCCATATTTCCCCTCAATAAATTCGGGGTGCAACACGACGTTCCTTTGTTGCCCCGAGTAAGTAATCAAATCTGGTAATCGCTCCCATCTCAACAAATCTTTGGTCCGAGCTACCCCACACTGAGCTTCTGCCGCAGAAGTATCATTGGGTCGAGACATATCCTTGCGTTCGGTACAAAAAAGCCCGTAAATCCAACCATCTTCATGCGCTGTCAACCGCATATCATACACATTGGTATCAGGTACTTCGGTTTCTGGCATAGTGATGGGATAATCCCAAAACTGAAATTGATCTACCCCATTCGGGCTTTCTGCTACCGCAAAAAAAGACTTCCTATCGTCTCCTTCTACTCGCACCACCATGAGGTATTTGCCTTTCCAGTATATAGCACCTGCATTGAAAGCTGCATTCACCCCTTGTCTTTCCATCAAATATGGGTTCCTTGCTTCATCGAAATCGTATCGCCAAAATACGGGAGTATGGGCGGCGGTCACCACCGGGTACTTCCAGCGTTGATAAACTCCATTTCCATCCGTTGCTGGTTCATTTTTCCTACTAACCAATTGCTGGTGCTTGTCTAATAGGATCTGCACCTTTTCCTTAAAATCCGTGCTCAAAATTGTTATTGGCATTTCTGGTCCATTATTTTATCATGGGAGTGATTTTCAAACTACTCCATCTTAAGATCTGCCGGGTAATCTTCCATCTTGTCGTACCAATTGAATTTCAATATCACTGTACAAATGGCCACGATCAGAAAGCTGATCCACATACTAGTAAAATCCTGTATTACCAAGAATATAGACGAGGCAGTAATGGCCGTTTGCCAAACAATACCGACCACGACGTTTAACATATCTCGGCCAAAATCTTTATTCCGTTCAATATTCGCGTTTTCAACTTTTAACTTATCATATATGGGTTTCCAGAATCCCCAAGGTCGAGTCTTTCGATAAAACTCCTTCAGCACCTCTTCATCATCGGGTTGGGTCATCAAACTTCCCACTATACATGCCGCTAGTGATAAGGCTAGATTGATAGGGAAAGCTTCCAAGGCGGTGTAAGTGGGCAAAAGAATAGGCAATACCATAGCGGCCACGATTCCTGCCATCATCCCCCAGAAGTAGCCATAGCTATTAAACCGCCACCAGTACCACTTTAGCAAATTGGCCGCCGTATACCCTCCAAACAAGGCCGCCACTAACCAGTCAATAATATTATTGAGAGAATCTAGTGCAAACCCAAAAAACGTTCCGATGACGACAACTGCAATTGAGCATAAATAGCTCATATTGATATAGGTCTTATCAGAAGCATTATTATTTATGTATCGTTTATATATATCGTTAACTAGATAGGCTGGCGCAGCATTTACAGTTGCCGCAAAAGAAGACATAAAGGCCGCTAATAAGCCAGCAATCAAAAGGCCCATCAAACCCACGGGCACGAAATTTCGGATGGCAAAGGGTAAGATTTGCTCAAAATCAACATCCGCTCCCATTCCATTGAGTTCATCACTAAAAAAAACCAATGCCAGAATGGTTAGGCCTGTAATCAGCATGTAGCGGGGAAAGAGGAGAATAACATTTACGAACCCACTCATCTTGGCCGCTTCTTTTGGCGTCCGTGTGGACAATACCCGTTGCATATCGTAGTTGGGCGCAGGACCCGCCATACTTTGTAAGATCCCCTTTAGTAGGATCATCATAAAGAAAATGCCAAACAGCTCCCAGCCATCGGAGGCGATTTTATCATTTGCAGCAGCCATTAAGTTAGTCCAATCCAAGTCCAATTTCCAATTGAAAAATATACTCCCCCACCCTTCCGGAACAAATTTGGCTAGTAGCTCAGGGGAGACCTGCTGCATACCAATAATGCCTATCGCTACACTGGCAATCGTCATAATAACATACTGGAGTACTTCGGTAAACACCACGCTAAACATCCCCCCTTTAACGACATATAAGGTGGTCAATACCGTAAAGATCAAACCGTAGAAGATCTCATTTTGAGTAGCATCAGCTGATAGTTCCCAAGGCAGAAAAGCAGCTGCGAACTTGCCAATACCAATGAAACCATAGGCGACATAGGTGATCACTACTACTATCGCAAAAATGACCACAATCATATGAGACAAATTCGCTCCGCGGCCACTCCCAAATCGAAACTTGATCCACTCCGCCCCCGTCATCACCCCGGACCGCCTCAGCCAAATCGATAGAAAAATCATCAAAAAAATCTGATTAAATACTGGCCATAGCCAAGGTATCCAGACACTTTTGAGGCCATAAATAAATAGGAGCGTAACCATCCACATAGTACCACTGATATCGAACATACCAGAAGCATTCGACAACCCTAGCATGTACCACTTAATCTCATTTCCCCCCAGGAAATAACTTTTCATATTCTTGGAAGCCCGATTGGATATCCAAAAACCGATCCCGATAGTTGCCAAGATATAGGCAATGATAATGGCGATGTCAATTGCGTGTAATTCCATAGTTTTCTAAAATGGGCATTTTTCGAGTATCCTAATAATTATGAGCAAAGGACTATTAGCATTGGATGACTGGGTATCATTATAGGGTCATTCCAAGTTTAAGGAGAGGTCATACCTAATCAACAAAACGGTAGAGTTCAGGTATCCTTCCTTCAAAGATTAGCCAATTGTCCTGACTGAATGTCTTAAAGTCCGCAGCGCTTGGGTGACTCGGGTAAGGGCCGTAGTGATGATCCTTTCTGGCATTACGCCAGACCATTATATAGGCAATCCTGGAAGCAACAGGATCCGATTTAATTGGTTCGAGTAGCCGTTCGGTCCACCACTTTTCATCTGGAATAGCTTCCTGCCCTGTCTCTGAAAAAGCTGGTATCTTATTTTTCTCTTCAGCCATTTGCACTAGCATTCGCAGTCGCCGAATCAGGTTTTTGCTTTTGCCTTTTACCGAAAGGTCATGATAATCATCCATCCCTAATATATCCACATATTCATCTCCTGGATAAAAGTCGAGGTAGTCGGCTTCATCTTGAAAAACATCGGTAGAATAGCAATACAAGATATTGTGAAGTTGCTGCTCATTCTGCAAGTAATCTACCGTAAACCGCCAAAGGCTTTTATACTCCTCTGCTGTGCAATGCGGCCGGCCCCACCAAAACCAGCTTCCGGTATGTTCGTGAAAGGGCCTAAATATAATCGGGATTTGCTTCTTGAATAAAAAGCCCACTTTTAAAGACCGAACATAATCGGCAAACAGATCCAGTTTTTCCTTATAAGCCTCGTGATGTTTGCCCCCAGGGAGGATGGTCTGAACCACTTTATCTCCGACATCCCAGGAATTTCCACCAGTGACAAAATTATCCATATGCCAACTCAAGGTATTCACTCCCCCCATCTTAAAAACCTGCTTCATCCAGCCTTGCATATGCCGAAATTCTACGGAATCTATATTATAACGACCTTGGCCCAACTTGCTCATTTCCCAACCAACCAAGGCGGGATGTTTGCCGCAAACATCTTTAATATCCGATCGACTCTTATGCCAATTTTTCCACTCCACGCCATAGGCCAACGCATCCTCCTGGCCAAATAGAACTTGCTTACCAGAAAGCTTTATCAAATTATGAAATAGAGCTTGTGTGGCTTTGGTTGCTTGGCTATCAATCGGAGCCATATCACTTATCGTTTCTAACTTGTTGGGGAGCGTTGCAGAAAGCATGAGTGCGCCCACAAGTACAGCAAAACTTAACCAGCCGAACTGTTTTGTTGGTTTTTGCATATTACCTATTGTTTACCATCCAGGGTTATTTTCATTAATCATCGCGTTGGCAGCAATCTCTTCCGATGAGATAGGAAAACGACGCTGATAAGCTTGTCGTGGACGATTAGCAGCCTCCATCGTTTCTAGCCAGGTTCCCCATCGGATGAGGTCCCATCTTCTTTGAAACTCACCATACAATTCATGCCTTCGCTCCAAGCGCACCGCTTCTCTAAAGTCACGCTGCCCCATCCCTGATACCAGCTTGGCTAATCCAGCTCGTTGTCGCACTTGGTCTATTACCTCATAGGCCAGAGAAGTGGGACCATTATTTACCTCATTTTCTGCCTCGGCGAGTAGTAAAAGGACATCTGCATAACGCAAAATAATGGGATTGGATCCATTTTCATCCTTCACCTGAGAGCTTTCGTCCATGTATTTTTTGATGTAAAATCTTGGATCGCCTTTCACTACTGCTCCAGAAAACAGTTGGTATCTATTAGTACCAAAACGGCCAAAGCCATTATCCCATACCCCCTCTGAAAGAACGCCAGCAATATCTTGATTGGGCAGGGTTCGAAAATGGTAGAATTGTTCTCCATTTAGATCTATCCACTGATCGAAAAGGGCAGGCCCAAAGGCTACACGCTGATCACCTGATTCAAAGGTAAGATAAAAATCTTCTCGCAGCGTAATGGCCCCAATCCCTCCTCCTCCAGCAAAAGCACTGTTGCCCGGTACATAGTAGCGAGGAATTTCTGGTCCTTCATTGGGTTGTTGAGTCGCTTGTATTGAAAATAACAATTCACTACTTTGGTCCTGGGTTCCTTGTTGGAAGTTTGCCATATATTCCGACTCCAAGGCGGGGAAACCATCAGCAGCTTGGGCAAGTACTTGCTGTGCAGCATTGGAGGCTTCCTGAAAATATTGACGCTCCCCCACTTCGGATCCGGCCATATGCATGTATACTTTAGCTAACAACCCCCAGGCAGCGGGTGAAGTAGGTCTGCCCCTATCTCCATCATCATAGTTAGCTGATTGATAATTTACTGGTAGCAATTCTGCTGCTGTTTTCAAATCTGTGGCTGCTTGTCTATATACTTCAGCTACAGGCATCCGTGGGGCATTTTGATCATCAACTGCTGGGTCAAATGATTTAGTCCGAATAGGGGCATCACCAAACCAGCGGGCTACTTCATAGTAACAATAGCCTCTTAAAAAATAAGCCTGCCCTAGGGCTGCATCCTGCGCATCTTGCTCCAAGAAATCAATAATACTGACTCGGTCAATCACATTATTGGCACGATTGATTACCTGATAAAAACCTCTCCATGGCCTTTCTACATACCATTGACCATTTTGATTGCCATTGTATCCTCCAGCCACCCAATCCAAGCCCAACATGTCATCATTTTCCAGAGCAATGGCTACCCAACTGGGCTGCACCCATAAATCCCAGGTCATCAAGGCATCGTACATACCGTTTGCGGCTGCCTCAACTTCTGCCTCATTTGAATAATAGTCCTTCGGTGCTTGAAAGGTAAATACTTCTTCCTCTAAAAACTCAGATTGACAGGCTGTTGCCAATAAGGCAAGAAGAAGAAACCATGTTATATTTTTGAATTGCATGATAAGCGTGTTTGGAAGGATTAGAAATTGAGGTTGACGCCAAAAATAAAGGTCTGTGATTGAGGGTAATTGCCTAGATCTACCCCTTTCATGGCTGCGTTCCTGAAAGCACTCACCTCCGGATCATAGCCGGTATAATTAGTCCAGGTCCAGAGATTGATTGCATTGAAGTATATCCTCGCACTCTGTATCCAGGTCAATTTATTTGCATTGATAGTGTAGCCAACTTGCAGATTCTTAAAGCGTAGGTAAGAGCCGTCTTCTACAAAACGATCGGAAAAAAGGCCATTGCCATTGTTTAAATTGATTTGGCGAAATGCTATAGAACTGCCCTCTCCAGACCAAGCCCCTTCATACACAGCTCTAGGTATATTCCTTCGACCATCCAAATTATGGAAGCGGATACTTAAAGTATTGATGATATCCGCACCAGCTACAGCTTGAAAAAGGAAACTCAGGTCAAAACGCTTGTAACTAAAATTGTTGCCAATACCCCAAATAAAATCAGGATTAACATCTCCTATAATCGTTCGATCCTGGTCCGAAATCGTTCCATCACCATTAATGTCGACATAGCGAATCTGTCCGACAGCAGCATTCTCTTGCACGTCTTCATAGGCACTAACCTCCGCTTCATTTTGAAAGATGCCATCCTCCATATACCCGTAAATAGAGCCAATCGGCAATCCGGGTCGTTGAATAAATGGAAAAACCGTCAGCCCATTGCCCGCGCCTAGTCGATTGGCAAACTGCTCCTGCACTTCTCCTAAATCAGTAATCTGGTTTCGATTAAATGATAAGTTTCCACTGATTTGCCATACCAGTTCTTTGCGAATGGGGTATCCTCCCAATTCTAGTTCAAATCCGTTATTCTCAATTGTACCTGCATTCACTAGTGCACTTGTAAAGCCCGTATTAGGAGCTAGTGTAATCTGTTGCAGTAGGTCTTTGGTCTCCTTTTGATAATAATTGATTGTACTAAATAGGCGGCCGGCCCAAAGCTCAATATCGACACCGGCATTAAACTGCGCTGTCGTTTCCCATCGAAGATTGTTATTTTCTAAGCGCCCCTCGACTACAGCAGGAACAAGCTGATTATTAAAGGAAGTAGTCACTCCATTGATCGATGCTAAGGATTGATAGGGGCCAATAGCTTGGTTGCCAGATTCTCCGTAACTCAATCGCACTTTGAGATTAGATATCGCTTCAATTTCTTTAATAAAGGCCTCTTCACTAGCCCGCCAAGCAAAAGCGAAAGAATAGAAGGGCGCCCATTTGTTATTGCTGGCAAACTTGGAAGAACCATCGTAACGGAAAGTTCCTGTAAATAGATATTTCTCTTGCAGTATAAAATTAGCCCTAGCTAGCCAAGAAGCAAGCGTCCAGGTAGCTGTATTTGTTCGAGTAGGTACATGCGACAAACCATTCTGCAAAGCAAAATAGCCAAGCTTATCATCTGGAAAATCTCGTGCCTCATTGTTAATCCAGTAGTCCCGATTTTGTTCATATGTAAACCCTCCCATCAACGCTAGTCGATTCTTGCCGAACTGCCCTTGGTAACGCAATAGGTTTTCACTTATCAGGTTGGTAAATTCATTAGCGGAAACCACGGCTAGTCCGTTCAAACCGAATCCCTCCGATACTGTCCTTGGGTAATAGGAGTTATTCTTCCGATCAATATAGTTAGCCGCCAATCGGATGTCAGCACTTAAACCCTTCAGTAAATTGACCGTCGCATTCAGTCCTCCAATAGCTCGAGTGAAATTGTGTTGCTCGGTAACCTCATCGGTGTACCGGAGTGGGTTAGCCCCGTATAGTTGAAAATAGGAAGGATCTTCTAGTCGCTCATCCGCTCCACCTTGTTCTACTAGCTGGACTAATCCATCCACAGTACGCTCCACGGGTAAGATTGGCGTATAATTGAGTACAGACCTCACAATTCCTCCCGCTGTCTGTGTCGTATTGGTTGAGGTTCGGACCAGGCTATTTTGTGAGCGTGTAACAGCCAGATTTCCAGAGACTCTAATCCAATCCGTCACCTGATACCCCAAATTCGTTCGCAAGCCACCCCGGCTAAAGGCTGAGCCCTTTATCACGCCCTCCTGGTCGAGATAATTCAACATAATGGAATAATTCCCCTTGGCATTGCCGCCAGAAAAGCCCAGCTGGATATCCTGAATCGGAGCTATCTGATAAACGGCATCCTGCCAATCCACCTCCGCCGCATCGCCCAAAGCCAGTACTTCACTCGGTGTCACCTTAGAAGGGTTTTGAGTAGTATCTGGTGCCCAAGGCCAGGCAGTAACAGGAAAAGCAGCATTTTCATAAGCCTGATTTTGGTAAGCCATAAACGCTGCTGCATCTAGCAGTTCTAGTTTATTGCGAACCTGAGCGGAGCCATAGGACATATTCAATGAAACTTTTCCCTTTCCTGACTGCCCTTTCTTAGTTGTCACTAATACTACGCCATTTGCCCCTCGAGAGCCATAGATAGCTGTTGCTGATGCATCTTTGAGAATCTCGATACTCTCAATATCAGAAGGGGAAAGAGTAGCTAGCACATTGGTATTGGAAATAATGCGATTATTGGGTTCGGAAGCCCCCAAAGCGCCTTGCCCCGCCGCTGGATTAGTCACGGGAATACCATCAATTACATAGAGCGGATCATTCCCTCCTAAGATTGAATTCGTGCCTCGGATTTCGATACTTATACCTGCTCCTGGGGCAGCATCTCCTTGCGTAACATGCACACCTGCTACCCTGCCTTGTAAACCTTGTTCCAGTGTTGTAATCGTTGTTTTCTCAAGTTCTGTAGATTTTATCGAAGCTACAGATCCCGTCAGGTCGCTCTTCCGGCTAGTGCCATAACCAATAACTACTACTTCATCTAGAATTGCTGCAGCAGGTTGGAGTAGGATTTCCCATTGGGATTGGCCATTTACTGTAATCTTTTGTTCGGCATACCCCACATAGTTCAAAACCAAGACTTGTCCTTGCTCAACCTGGAGCATGAATTTTCCTTCAAAATCTGTGACGGTCCCTCCATCACCAGATAATGGGACAATGGTAACTCCGATCAACGGTTCACCATCCGTACTAGACCGAACACTTCCATTGATTTGAAGAAGTTGAGCCGAAAGGCTACAAGAAAATAAGAGGGAAAATAGCGTAATGTAGAAAGACCTCATACAACTTTGAATTAGACAGGTGTGAATGTGAATACCAAGCAGTTTTCTAGAGCCAAAACCAAGAGCTGATCCTCACCTTTTGTTGATCGCAATGGCATTCATGTTTTCTACCTCCAAAGATCAACTGATAGTCTTGGTATCCCCGTTGCTCTACATTACATATTGCGGGGGTGTTTGTCACATCTAGACCTATATCCAAGCCCGTTGTTAGGCTTTTGTTACAAATACCCCCCTCTTTTGAAACAAGCCCCGATCCTGCTGTTTCATCCCGCCCAATACCTTAGTGAGCCTGATCTATTACCACAGCACAGTATGACAAAACGGATTCGAATTTAAGTTTCATACAGTTCTATTTGTGAGGCTGGCCAATGGGTCAGCCTTAGTTTAAAAATTCTTCAACACGAGTAATGATGATCCAGGAAAACTATCCTTCATCATTCCATAAAAAGCGTAACCATGAGAGCATCTTTACCTTCTTTCCTTATCCTTCTCTTCACTATTGTCCTCAACCAGGTGGGATGGGCACAGTGCGAGAGTAACCCTTTAACTAATCCAGGCTTTGACCAAGGTGTGAGTGTAGATTGGTGGTCTTGGCACGACAATAGCCCCGATGCTTATACTTTCGCTTCCAGTGATGATGCTTATTCAGGCGATAGTAGTGCTGTGATCAATGTCCTGATGGACACCGACCTTATTCCAGGCGGGCAAGGTGGAGAATACAACAGTCGGCCGCAAGCCATTCCCATAACTGCTGGAGAGTTCTATGAGATTCGCTTTGCCTCAAAAAGCACCTTGGAGAACACCAATGTAATTGTATACATCAAGGATGAAAACGACAACTGGGTCCAACTTCATCGAGAGGTGCTTAGCGTTGGGACCGATTGGACTGTTGTTTCTTCTATATTTCAAGCCGATGTGGACCGGGAAGATGTGCATCTGGAATTAAAGGTTTACAACGAAGATTTCCATGAGGCCTATAGTGTTTGGTTTGACGAGGTTTCGGTCTGCCCGGCTTCTGTAAGTTCCTTGACTTGCGAAGACAATATCGTAAGCAATCCAGGGTTTGAGACAGGTGTGGAATCGGATTGGGGAAATTGGCATTCCAATAATCCTGATGCTTATGCATTTGAAACAAGTACGGATGCCTACATCGGCAGCAATAGTGCGCTGATTCGGGTATTGAAGAGTACGAGTGAAATAACAGGTGCTGGAGAGTACAATAGTCGTCCACAAGTATCTCCCATACAAGAGGGACAAAACTATGAATTGACGATCGTGGGTAAAAGTACTGTGGAGAACACGGAAATACAGGCCTGGATTAAGGATGAATTCGATGGTTGGGTAACCATTTATAATACCACCCTGACTGTGGGCACAGAATGGACTACCGTTTCGACCGTTTTTGCCGTAGAACAAAGTAGAGCAGATATCCATCTAGAGTTGAAAGTCTTCAATGAAGGCTTTACGGCTCCTTATGATGTCTGGATTGATGAAGTTTCCATTTGCCCGACAGACAAAGAACCAGGGGATGTCGAAGAGCCGGAACAGCAAGCTCCAGTTTTTGGTACAGATACGGATTTCACTACCTGCAATACGAATCTTGTACCGGGAGGTGGCACCTTTGACCCGCCCTTATTTGAACAAGGCTGGGACATCTGGGATGGTGATTCCGAAAATGAGTTATCTACTTTTGTACTAGACCCGATCCTACCCTATTCCGGCACAAACGCTTTGCGGATAGATATTCCCGAAGGGCATAATGTAGCTGAATTCCATCATCGTTTTGGAGATCGAATTACCTTGGAAGATGGCGTAGAATATACGATGTCTATGTGGATCCGATCCGATGTTCCGGATGGAGATACGGTGAAAATATTGGCGCGTCCTGTACGCGATACTGATTGGGAAGCTCAAACTTTCGTAGACTTTCTCGTTACCGAAAATGAATGGCTCAATTTCACCCACACTTTTACCGCAGAAGGAACCTGGGACAATGCCTTTATGGAATTCAAAGCTACCCGTTTCAATGATGCCTTCTCCAATGCATACAGTATTTGGTACGATAATATTTCGATTTGCCCAAGTACCGATGCCGTAACAGATGTAGATCAATTATCTGACTTAGGGCTAGAATTTAGACTTTCTCCAAATCCAGTAAAGGCAAATATGCCTTTGAATTTACGGATTGTCTCGCCCACCAGATTAAAGAAGGTCGGCGTACAATTAATCGACATTATGGGACGAATGCACTATCAAGATCGTTTATCTATTGATACAGGCCACCAAAATGTGGAAATCCCAACTAACAATCTTCCTTCAGGGGTCTATATCCTACAGCTTAGACACGAGTCGCACCTGGAAAGCATAAAAGTACAGGTCATACAACTGCCATAAATGGTACTCCTTTTGACAAAGGAAACGCAAATAAGAATTTACACTTAACGGAGTTTTAGAGATGCAAGGCTAAGAAAACAGAAATTCAACTTCTGCCTTGGTATCTTAGGAAGGCTAGGGCTTTCAAAAGATACGGAACAGCCTTTGCATCTCCTTTCAAATCTCGACACCTCTTATGCCAAAGCGAATATTATCTTTCCAACTGTTCCCTCTTTTCTTTCTTTCTCTCTGTCCGTGTTTCGCGGGGGGCTTCCTAGCTGAAACCGAATCCTTAAAGTTGAGTACATTTACTCCAGTCATACCAGAATCACAAGCTGATATGCAACTGCTTATGGACCCAGTTATTAATAGCGTGCTCCCCTTCTCCAATGTTGTAGAACAATATGAGAAGTTTGAGGTGCGAGTGGATCTCAGTGCACAATACGACAACCCTTATGATTACGACCAGGTTCGCCTACGTGCTATCTTGACAAGTCCTTCCGGTCAAAAACGCACTATCGATGGTTTCTTCATGTGGGACCTTAGCATCAATCAACAGAATGGCAGTCTCAGCACCAATAGCAGTGAAGGAGAGTTTCGCTTTCGTTTTGCCCCAGATGAGTTAGGAACATGGACGTACGAAGTGCAATTATCAGATAGTAATGGTACCACCAGCTATCCTCCACAGACCTTTCAATGTTCTGCGAGTACCCAATCAGAAAACAAGGGCTTCGTTAGAAGCAACCAGACCAACTTCCTGAACTTCGATAATGGAGATCAATATATTGCCATCGGAGAAAACATCTGCTGGCAAAACAATAATGCTTTTCTTGACTACCGCAGCTGGCTTAGCAAATTAAAGGAACAGGGAGGAAACTTCTTCCGTCTTTGGCATGCACATTGGGGCCTAAGCCTGGAATGGAGAGCCGGTCAAAATCAATTCCAAGGGCTTCGTCAGTATAAAGAAATCAACTCCACTTATCAAGATTGGCTTTTCGATTATTGTAATCAAAACGGCATCTACGTCATGGTCGCTCTCCAGCATCACGGACAGGTCTCCACACAAGTCAATCCAAATTGGAGTGAAAGCCCCTATAATGCGTCAAATGGCGGTCCTTGTCAAAACACCTGGGATTTTTTCACCAATGACCTCGCCATGGGCCATACCAAAAATCGAATCCGGTATATCATAGCCCGCTGGGGATATGCCAGAAGTATTATGGCTTGGGAGTTATTCAATGAGGTGGAATGGACAGATGGCTTTAGCCAACACAAAGAAAAGGTAGTGGACTGGCATGGAGAAGTAGCCCAATACCTCAAGAATATTGACACTTATAATCATCTCGTTACCACCAGTTTTGCACACGACTACAACGACCCCATGATGTGGGCCCTACCTGATATGGATATTACCCAAACACATTTCTATTTTAATGCCCCAAACCTGGAACGAGTCTTAGCAAAGGGCGTGAAAAAATATGTAGAAGAATATGGTAAGCCCACACTCACCGGAGAGTTTGGCCTGGGCAGCGGAGGTTCGGAACTTAGAAACATGGACCCTGATGGCATCCATTTTCATAATGGTCTATGGTCTCCGCTCTTTAGTGGGGGGTTGGGTACGGGAATGAGTTGGTGGTGGGACAGTTATATTGAACCAAATGATCTCTATTACCACCTTGGTCCCATCTCTAACTTAGTTGCCGAAATACCATTTCTTGAAAAGAATATGCAAGCCGCAAAAGCCACCATCTCAGGAGCCCCTGGTGACCTTAACCTCACCCCTGCTTTAGGCTGGGGTGGTATTGGCACTAGTGAGATTGCGATTGATGAAAACGGCCAAATCTCCCCCACCAATGCCAGCCTTGGCCAGTACTTATACGGTTCTTCCTGGAATACGCAATACCGAAGCCCGCCTAGCTTCACAATCAGTATGCCTGATGCAGGGACTTTTAGCGTTCGAACCGCCAGTTCTGCTGGCACCTCTCCTAAAATTGCTATCTACCTAGATGGGGAACTCGTACTACAGGAATCGGGACAAACAGACAAAACCTATACGATTGATGTTCCGGCTGGCACACATACAGTCAAAGTAGATAATACGGGGACCGATTGGATCACCATTTCTTCCTATAGTTTCGGCGGCCTCGGCTCCGCGCTGGATGCCTATACACTGAAATCCGAAGATCACGATCTTGCTGCCGGCTGGGTATTGAATAATAAGTATAATCATGACTATGTTCAAAGAGAAGGGACGCCGGCTGTGATTCAAGGAGCAAGTCTTGCTCTCCCCGGCTTTGACAATGGTAGTTATTTTGTTAGCTGGTACGATTGTCTCACGGGCCAGATATTAGACAATGAAAGTGTGACGGCAGCTGATGATACCTTACGGCTATTATTGCCCGATGTACTTTGGGACATTGCCTTTGTCGTAGATAGCGAACCGGTGGGAACGGTAGAACTAGACCAACAATTGGCATTTCAACTCTACCCTAACCCAGCAAAAGCGGGTACTGAAATTACTGTTTCTTTTGAGGAAACCGTCACTCCTAGCACACAACTTCAGCTGCTTGATATGGGGGGGCGAGGCATCGCCACTTTTGATACTCCTATCGGTCAGCCAAAGATTGCGGTTAACCTCCCAACACAACTTCCCGCTGGTATGTATTGGCTCCGGGTAGCCCATGAGGGTAGGATTGGGGCACGTCCCATTATGGTCGGCGAATAAAAGTTAGCATTGATTCCTGAATGGTTCTTTGTTTTTTGCTTGTAGAGATATTACTTTAGAATCGAACAAAACGGATTCATTAACTGAGCGTCTTTCGATTAACTCATTTTCCAACTCAATGAGGTCGAATGAACGCCAAAACAAGCAAAAATGGATGCATTCAATATCAATCGACGTCGTTTTCTGCAAACGGCTTCGGCAACCTTGGCTTATTCTGCCCTGGGCGCAACCGGTTTGGACATCATTAACCCACTTAAGGCATATCGCGTTGGCTTAATTGGTACTGGTTGGTATGGCAAAAGTGATCTTTTCCGCTTAATTCAGGTCGCTGATATAGATGTCGTTGCACTGTGCGATGTGGATAGAAACTTATTAGATGAAGCAGGGGAACTGACTAGTCAAAGACAAAAATCAGGTAAAGTCCCACGAAAGTACAACGACTATCGAAAGATGTTGGCCGAAAATGAGCTGGACATTGTGCTCATTGGAACACCTGATCATTGGCATGCCTTGCAGTGCATTGATGCGCTGAAGGCTGGTGCGCATGTTTATGTACAGAAGCCAATTAGCGTAGATGTCATGGAGGGCGAAGCGATGGTTGCGGCCGCTCGCAAATATAATAAAGTCGTCCAGGTAGGCACTCAACGGAAAAGCACTCCCCATCTGATCGACGCCAAAAAGAAAATTGTAGATGCTGGCCTCTTGGGTAAAGTTTCTCATGTTGAGATGTGTTGTTACTATCACATGCGAGCGAATGGGAACCCTCCCGTACAAGATATTCCAGAATACTTCGATTATGATCTATGGGTAGGCCCAGCTCCCAAACGCCCCTATGATGGAATACCACATCGAAGATGGTGGCGTACAATGATGGAGTATGGTAATGGGATCATGGGTGATATGTGTATCCACATGCTAGACACTGTGCGTTGGATGTTAGATCTAGGATGGCCCAAACGCATCAGCTCAACAGGAGGAATTTATGTGCAAAAGGATGGAAAATCAAATATTGCCGACACTCAATCTGCAATATTTGAGTATGATGAGTTAAATTGCGTATGGCAGCATCGTTCCTGGGGTACGCCGGCAGACAAGGATTATCCATGGTCCTTCAAGTTATATGGTGAGAAAGGGACACTTTCTGGAAGTACTATGCGATATGACTTTGTGCCTCGGGGTGAGGGTGAGCCAATCCATCAAGATGTTTTGTATGAAAAAGAGAAGTATCCTGAAGATTTAACCGAGAAGGATATCGAACTCAATGCTGCCCCAGCTACTCGCTTACACATGTTGGACTTTCTTCATGCCATCCAAACAAATAGTCGACCTGTAGCAGATATTGAAGATGGGCATATTTCCACAGCGAGTTGTATTTTAGCTAATATTTCTATGGAATTGGGGCGACCTGTTGTGTATGATCCGATTAAACAGAAGGTAGTAAAGGATCGCCAAGCGACTAAACTACTCGAAAGAGCTTATCGGGATCCGTGGGAACATCCAGACCCTAAAAAGGTATAAGTAGTACTGTGGAGTGCTTGGTTAGAAAAAGATTAGCGATACGGGTCATTTCTTACCGCCAGGCACTCCTTAGCAAGCATCTATCCTGTCCTCCATATAACCACCAAAGGCACACTACACATGCGAACAACAACCTTATTCCTGGTAATTTGTCTACCCTTATTATCTTTTGCACAATCTATCCCGAAGCTGATCGCCAAGAATGCCACCTTGAAGCAAATTGCAATCGGCTATACTTTTACCGAGGGCCCTGCTGTGGACTTCGATGGAAATGTTTACTTCACGGATCAACCCAATAATAAGATTCTGAGGTGGTCTACTAAAGGTAAGATTGAGGTCTACATGGATAATGCTGGGCGTGCTAATGGCCTGTACTTTGACAATCAAGGTAATTTACTCGCCTGTGCGGATGAAAAAAATCAATTGTGGAAAATCAGTCCAAAGCAAGAGGTAAGTGTACTTGTGAATGACTTTGATGGAAAGCGGCTTAATGGCCCCAATGATCTTTGGGTTGACGCCAAAGGCGGAATCTATTTTACAGACCCTTTCTATAAGCGAAAATATTGGACGCATTCCGAAAAGGAAATAGCAGAAGAAAACGTCTATTATCTTGCTCCAGATTCGAAAACATTGACAATAGCTGCAACGGACTTTGTTAGGCCTAATGGAATCATTGGTACTCCGGATGGCAAAAAGTTATATGTAGCAGATATCAATGCCAACAAAACTTACGTTTTTTCCATCCAAGCGGATGGCAGCCTGACCAACCGCCAACTTTTTGCCGAAATGGGTTCCGATGGCATGACTTTGGACCATAAGGGGAATCTGTACCTAACAGGAAGGGGAGTTACCATTTTCAATAAAAAAGGAAAAAAGATTGGCGTTATAAAGATCCCTGAAAATTGGACCGCCAATATAACTTTCGGGGGAGAAAACCTCAGTACACTCTTTGTAACAGCCATGCAATCTGTCTATACCCTAGAAATGAAAGTACGAGGTACTCGCTATAAACCCAAAAGAGGCAAAAAGAAAACAATGACAGCGCCTTGGGAACAGTAAGGTAAAACTTAGTCTTTCGACTCATAGCCCGAAGGGCTTACCCCAAACACTTTTTTGAATTGACTTCTAAAGGACTTGAGGTCGTTGTAACCGACCATATAGGTAACTTCGGATACATTGTATTGTCCTGTTTCCAATAGTTGTGTAGCACGCAGCAAGCGAAAGTGACGGATCAATTGCTGAGGGGAGAAGTCGGTCAAGGCTTTGATCTTTCGATACAATTGCATGCGACTCATATGTAAGGCTTCGGCCATTTGCTCAACGGTGAAATCGGCATTATCGATGTGACGCTCTATTAGTAATTTGATACGCGATAGTAATTGCTCATCAAGGCTGTTCATTACCACGCCGCTAGGACTTAAGTCAAAACTTTGTGCGAATCGCTGCTGTAACTCCTTCCTTGTAGTAATCAAATTCTTAATCCGTGCCGACAAAACCTGCATATTGAAAGGCTTCGTGATGTAATCATCGGCGCCAGTTTCCAGGCCATCCAATTGATAGATTAAGGAAGTACGAGCTGTTAGTAAGACTACAGGGATATGACTGGTGTGAATACTAGTCTTAACCTTCGCACATAATTCTATGCCGTCCATTATAGGCATAGCAATATCGGCTAAAATTAGATCGGGCGGGTTCCTCTGAGCTTCCTCCCAGCCGGCCAAGCCATCTGCTGCCTCTTTAACGATATAATTCAAGGCCAAATGTTCTTTCAGGTAGGTTCTAATATCTGCATTGTCTTCTACAATCAGCAAAGTAGAAGTCGGCTTCACTTTCGCGGGTTGGGGCGTATTTTGTGCATGTGAATGCCCATCACTACTCTGATCTGCCAGTGGCAAAGCAAGGGAGTTTCCTCGATAAGCCTCGATTTGCTCGCTATCCTTAAAATCCTGAATCTTTTCCGCTGGAGAGAAATGTTGCCCTCCTAAAGGAAGGTGTAAGAGGAAAGTTGTCCCCTTCCCTTCTGTACTTTCTACCTGAATCTGGCCGTGATGCGCCTCCATTATATTTTTACTCAAAGCCAATCCAATGCCCGTCCCCTCCTTCTTCCTAGTCTGCTTTTCCAAGCTATAGAAGCGATCAAAAATATACGGCAGCTGTTCTTTGGCAATCCCCACGCCAGAGTCCTCAACTGCAACAACCACTTCTTGCTCAAGTCGATCTATCCAAACCTCAACTTGGATGCGGCCATTTACCGCTGTAAACTTCAAAGCATTTGATAGCAAATTGTACAACACCTTTTCCATTTCATCTCTATCATACCAGGCCCGAATTTCTGGTTGATGTGCACGAAAAGACAACTGAATACCTCTATGCTGTGCCATTCCCTTAAAAGAAACCACAATCTCATAAATAAACTTAACGATATTCCCTTCTGCCACTTGAAGCTTCAATAAACCTGCCTCGGTTTTGCGAATATCAAGCAATTGATTGATCATGCGAAGCAATCGATTGGCGTTTTGATGCATCATGGAAAAGGATTGGTGCAGCTTCTTATTGCTTACCTGTTCCTTAATAAATTGCTCTAGAGGGGTGATGATGAGTGTTAGCGGAGTACGCAATTCATGACTAATATTTGTAAAGAAACGAAGCTTCATTTGATTGACCGCTGCCAACTTTTCCCTCTCCAATTTTTCTAGCTGTAAGCTATGCCTGAATTCCGCCTTTAAGCGAGTAACCTTCCAAACTCCATAGAATAAGACCAAGGATAGTAATCCATATATTCCAAAAGCCCAATTGGTCAGCCAGAAGGGAGGCAAAACTCGAAGATAGATCTCAACAGGTTCACTCCAATAACCATCACTATTCGCTGCCTTCACTCGGAAAATAAAGTCATCATAGGGTAGATTAGTATAGTTAGCCACTCGATTATCTGCATCGGTATAAAACCATTGATCATTAAACCCTTCCAATTGGTAGGCATATTGAATTTTCTCTGGTTCAGCAAACTGTAGTCCTACAAACTCAAAGGCTAAGACATTCTCTGTATAGTTCAATTGGAGGTGTGAAGTTTTGGAGATATCCGTAGCCAAAATCCCTCTTTGTCTTTCTGATTCGCCAATTGGAACTGAAGCATTAAAGAGCTTGAAATCAGTCAGTACAATCTTCGGAGGGATAGTGTCTATGCTCAGATCCTCCGGCAAAAAAGCACTAAGCCCTTTTACTCCTCCAAACACCAAAGTCCCATTACTCATTTTCAGGGCTGAGCTGGCATAAAAGTGATTATCTCCCAGGCCGTCAAATCTATCAAAGTTCTTGACGGTAAAACCTCCATCTAAAAATTCTAGCCGAGCAATTCCCTCTTGTGTACTGATCCAATACTCTTGTGGGTTATTCCCTGAAAGGACAGCTTGGATTGCCCCATTCCCAAGGCCGTCTTTTTCTACAAAATAAGTAAACTCCTCCTTGGCAATATCAAGGCGATTGACGCCATTTTCTGTTCCAATCCAGAGATAACCATCTCCTTTCGTATATAGATTGGAAACAAAATTATTACTGATGCCAGCGGCTTGGCCTTTACGAAATTTATAATGGGCGAGCAACATCAATTCATTCTGATCGCGATCAAATTGTAGCTTGTACAAACCATTTCCTCTAGCCCCTAACCAAAGTGTCGAATTACCTGCTGTTCCTGTTTCCAACATTTGTACTACCGGAAAGGCTCTAAGGTCAAGTTGCAGATCCTTAGTAGAGGGATAGTGATAAAAGCGACCTTCTTTGTGGTCATAGCGCCCAAGGCCATTATCCCAGTATCCTAGCCAAATATCCTTGTCAATAGATTCCTTTATGGACATGATGTAATCATCCTGAAGTAAATCCCCTTTAGTGAATTGCTCAATTTTGTCAATCCCACCCCCTCCAAGCGGTATATCCGATTCCTTGATTCTTAGGAGTCCAGCTCCTTTAGTTGAAACCCACAAATTGTGCTGATGATCCAACAAAATCATAGAAATAAACCCTGCAAGCTCTGGCACAGAAGGGGGGATTAGTTGGTAGGAAAACCTCTGAGGCTGGTCTCCGTCTAATACCACATGATGAAGCCCTCCTCCATCTGTTGCTGCCCAAATCCCAGATCTGTCCGTAGCTTTAACCAGTGTAGCAAGAATCTGATTGTTGCTGGTTTCTCCATTGGAAAAAGGGATCCGCCTAAAGGGATTAGATATCAAATTGACATACTCTACTCCCTGATTGGTGCCGATCCAAAGCAGTCCATTTCTATCTTTCCAAAGCGCACGAACTACATTATTACTCAATCCATCCGCCTGCTGCACATCTACTACGAATCTTTGAAATTTGCCGGTGGTGAGGTCTAACAGGTTTAAGCCCTTATAGGTACCGATCCATAATTGTTTAGTTTCCGGTTCTTCATGGATCGAGGAAATGAAGTGATGGCTGAGTTTTTGCTGATTTCCACTATCATGATAGTAGGTCTTCACTTCCAATTGAGTAAGGTCCTGCTCACTGTGCGTGATTTTCATCAGGCCTATACTAGTTCCAACCCATAAGGTATTTGTATACACCTTCGAGGGGGTAAGTTCATAGATGAAGTTGTGACGCAGGTAATCATCGTGATTTAAACCTCCAGGGGCTAAGTCAAATCGGATAAAGTAGGGGTCGCCATCATTGTAAACCATCCGATTTAAGCCGGTTTCGGTTCCTACAAAAAGGTCCATTTCCCCAACATGTGCTAAGGAATACACAAAATTATGACTTAGACTTCGTTCATCTTTTTCCGAATGGAAGAAGTGGAGAAATTGACCGGATTCGGGATCAAATCGATTCAATCCATTTTCCGTTCCAATCCATAAAAAACCTTGCTGGTCTTCTTGAATAGCCCACACATTATCATTGCTGAGGCTATTCATATTATCCGCTTCGTGCGCATAATTGATGAAACCATCCTGTTCTTCATCATACAGATAAAACCCTGTATAATAGGTCCCTACCCATAAGCGATTCTGGCTGTCCTCAAAAAGGCTAATCACCTTATTACTCTGGAGTCCATTTTCATTATTTGGGTTCTGGCGATATACCTTTACGCTGTACCCATCATAGCGAAAAAGTCCAGACCAGGTCGCCATCCATAAGAATCCCCGATGGTCTTGCAAAACAGCGTTGACTGCATTGCCCTGCCAATCTAATTTTTCGGAAAGTTGCTCAAAGCGGTAGTGTTCTGTCTGTGCCAAGCCAGATGACACGCAACAGCTGAAACAAAAAAGCAAACTTAGTAGCATTCTTCTCATCCCAGTCCGCATTAAGTTTTGAAGTTGAACAACTTCTTTACTAAAGTACGAGAAGAAGCAGGCTACTCGGGTAAATCCTCAATTTATTATCAGGATTTACCCGATGAGTACAAACATTGCTTTAGAAAACCCGCTCCACACCTTGCGGATCCTGGTCTCCACCAAAATTGTAGGGTATTTCGCCTTGCACTTTTAACTCGTCAGCAGGCACTGGCAAATGCGCAGGTGTGCCCATTTGCAAACCACCTAGTGCATCCACTGACTCATAATCCAATCGCGGAGAAAACCTTCGCCGATCAAACCATTGCCCCATCGGTGCGGCATTAAACAACTCAATGGCCCGTTCATATTGTATGGCCATCTTAATTTCAGGAGCCAAGGCACGACTGTCTACTGGGGGGAGTTGCCCCCGGCTAACCCGGGTCCCAGCGTTGATGGTATTCACCGCTTCTGTTAAGCGGTTAAGGTTGAGCAAGGCCTCTGCTTCTAGCAATGTATTATCTGCCTGCAAGAAAGCCGGCATTGGGCCCATGGTCGCACCGTCTCCCGCAAAAGTGGGATCGCTTATGTTCCGGTTATGCTTGTAGTGAGAATAATGCCATTCGCCCAAATCAGCAGGAAAGTGTTGAATTTGCACAAATACAAAATCGGTACTTAATCGTTGGTCTGCACTACTTGCCATCGGGCTACCCAAGGGCGCATCTCCGTTGGCCACCACCTCTGGGTAGCGGGTTGGCTGACTAGGGTCGAGGGCGGCTACCAAACGTTGATCTACTCGCGCCCAGAAAGGTCCTTCACCCGTTTGGTCAAAAGTATATTTATGATAGCTATTCCAAAAATTGCCGTCTGCAACGGGGCCAAAATCAGTCCTGATCCCTTGTTCTGCATGTTCTAGCACCTTTGCCCAATCAACCATACTGTATTCCGCCTCGGTCCTTGGCCATTGCGCAAGAAAGCGGGCTGCATAAGAATGACATAGATCCGAAAATTGCTTGGAGTCCATCATGACCCCATTAAAATAATTGTGCGTAAAATCGATCCCCGCTATCCCAGCCGAACGGATCGCACGTTCCAATTCCTTTACCGCCGCATCCATCATTTCCTTGTAGCCCACAAAAGGGATTTCCTCATTGAGGTCTGTCATTTCATCGGTGATAAGCCCTTGATCAAAAATCAATCCCAGATACCCCCAACTCAAACCCCGCAACATATAGGCTGCGGCACGAATGGATTCATCTAAAGGGCCATCCTTGTCAATGGAGACGCCATTATCCAAAGCTTTCAGGATATCATTAGCGGTAGATACAGCACTGAGGCAACCGTACCAGGGCACCTCTGCAATTTGTTGGTATTCATTAGATTCCGTCGAGCGGTTATTATACGCAGCGCGTGGCTCTTTGCCCATCCGCTGTGCACCAAAGTCTTCCCAAGCCAGACCATAAGCATCCGCTGTGACGCCCAAAGCGATCACGGGATATTCCCCATGAATGGCTCGCCACCAGGACAAATAGGCTCCGTTCAAAACGGTTCTTAAATCAGCCCCGCTGCTTAAGACGCCCTCTAGGTTTGGGTTATTATTGTTAACTGTTTCTAAGTCTTTGCACCCCAATAAGGCTAGACTACAAATAATAAGGAATCCGTATTTCTTTATCATAAACTTCATAACTAGAAGGTGATTTGAAGACTGAAGGAATAGGTTTTCCGTAGCGGATAATTGAAGGCATCGACTGCAAATAGGCTAGGATCGCCATTCGGGCTAGTTCGATCACTCCCAGGTGCACCCGGCACCCGATTGCCCAGAGTATTTACGCCACTTGGCAAAGTACTCACATCTGGATGTACGCCGCTGTACTGGGTCCATGTCAACAGATTCCGGCCGATAAGACTCAATCTAATCCTGTCGATACTCTTACCTAACCAACTTCCTAATACGCCTTTACCCATGGTATAAGAAAGCGAGGCCTCACGCAACATCCAAAAACTTCCATCTTCGACAAAATGATTATTAGCTACTTGATTATTGTACAATCCGTCGCCGCTGTAGAACCCACCAGCAATCGTTTGATACTGGCTAACATCCGCATGGCGCTGATCTCTGTAGAGCCACTGCTTACTCAAGTTGTAAATGTCCCCTCCTTTCTTCCAATCGAACAAAGCGTACAACTGTAATCCGCGGTAGCTAAAGGTTTGCTGAAAACCCATTCTAAAATCAGGATTGGTGTTGCCGATCGTTTGTACTAAAGGGTTTCCATTTTCATCGAGGAGTTTGTAGGGAAGTTCGGCGGGGGTGCCTAAGGCCTCCTGACGGACTAAGTATCCAGCTTCATTCTGTACAAAGTCGGCGGGTGTAATGCCTACCTGGCCTTCTAGTTGAGCTGGATCCGTGGCAAAAACTTCGCCAACCATTGTACCAAAAGCTTGCCCCTCCTCTACGAGAAAAAGGGAGGATTGCTGCAAACCCGGACCGGTGATATAAGAAGGAATATCCAGCCGGTCAATGGTTTGTCGTACTCGATCAAAAGTAACAGTCACATCCCATTGAAAGGCTTTGGTATCTATCTTGAAAAGGCGAGCGAGATTGGTATTCAAACGAGCCTCATAAATCGTTGCATCTATGCTTCCTGCATTTTGCCATTGCCCTGTAAAGCCAGCAGCTCCAGTCAAAGGCACTAACAACAGCTGATCCTCGGTCTTGATCTGGCTATAGTTAAAATCTAAATCAAAGGCCTTCCATAAAGTTGCGGTGACCCCAACTTCTGTTTCGGTTGAAATTGCTGGACGTAGTGCTTCGTTACCCAGGGTATTTTTGGTGGCGGATCCATTCTGTAGAGAAAAGGTTTCAAATCGCTGTTCAAAGGCTGGGCGAATACCAGCTGTCCCCATCGACGCTCGTAATTTTAGCTCTTGTACTCCCTTGATCCGTGCATCACGAGAAAGTCGATAAGCACCACTTACTCGATAATAATTGGCATTCCGTTCTTCCGGTCCAAACAGGGAGCTTCGCTCTTGCCGAAAAAGCCCACTAAAGAGAAATTTCTCCTTGTAATCTACATCTGCTACCAAAAAACCACTATAGGCTACGATATCCTGTGCACTAGAAGCAATTTGGAGATTATCCTGCGCATTGTCCAGCGATCGTACCCCAGCGACTGCTAGATTTTCTCCTCTCGCCTCATTGTATTGTTGACTAATATCTTCATAAAGGAAGCTGGCTCGGAAAGCACCGTTAAATCCACTAAAAGTGCGCCGAGCAATAAGGTCTGCCCGTGAAGTAAAGTATTGATTCATATTTTGGCTTCGGTGTATGCCGCCACCACTGATCAATTGTTGATCAGCGGTGGCCAGGGAGCCAAAAAAGCCAGGTACGGCTGTACTCAAAAAGCCCTTCTCAATAAAATGTTCAAAATTGTTGGTAGAACGATCTATCGTAGCTGCATACCGCAATTGTAACCAATCTCGGAAGTGATAACCTGCCTTGGCATTGGCAAGAAAGCGACTCCGGTTAACCGATTGTTCAATATTAGCATCTTGATACAATGGATTCGTAATCCCTTTTCCTGTATTGTCAATATCCCAATCATAATTACTCCCATCTTCTTCATTGGGAACACTAAGATCGAAGATAGGAGTTAGGAACAAAGTGGTAGCCAGGTAATCCGCAGTATTATTATTTCCCCCTGCCACAAGATCCTGCATTGAGCTACTATAGGCTGTACTGACTCCAAAATCGACCTTCTCACTTAGTTTTTGGTCAAAATTCAAACGGAAAGCATTTCTAGTAAATCCATCCGCGGATCGGACTACTCCTTGGTCTCTTAAGCGTTGGCCTGAAAACAAGTAATTTGAAGACTTTGTCCGTCCGCTAATAGATAAATTATGGGAAGAAAATTGTCCATTTTGGAATAACACATCTTCCTGATAGTCTTGCAAATTCGGAAGTGGCGTGTCATGGATTTGGCTTTCATTAAAGTCTCCTAGAACGGGTTGGGGTCCTTCCGCATTAACAATTTGACGATTAGTTGAGGTATTCAAATTATACCGATTAGCTTCCTCAGAATAGCCCCACTCTGTACGATAAGAGACTTTGGAACGACCAATCTCTGTAGTCTTACCCCGCTTGGTAAAGAACTGTATCACTCCATTAGCAGCCTGGGAACCGAACAGGGAGGCGCCAGCAGCCCCCTTCAATACTTCCACCTTTTCTATGTCTTCGGGATTGATATCAGCCAAACTAGAGCCATTCAAATAAATCCCATCTAATAGGATCAAGGGTTGTTGACCGTTGGCGATAGAATTAGCAGAGCGCAATTGTAAAAATGCGCCTTGTCCCGGCTGTCGCCCCAGTTGGCTTACGCGAAGGCCTGCCACCTTAGCCTGTAAGCCCTGGCCAAGATAGGCAGGAGGCACGGGATGGAAGACATCATCATGTAGACAATCTACGCTAAAGCAGAGCCCCTTAGGTGTTTGCCCATCGGCTGTACCCGTCAATACAACTTCTGCTACTTGTATTTCTTCATTATCAGACTTCCGCTTCATTGATAGGTTAAACTCCTTGCGGCGACCTACATCAACTTCTAGCGTCTCATGCCCCACCAGAGAAAAGAGAAGAATAGCATTGCGTCGAGCATAAAAAATATTAGGCGGTGGTACATTGATTTCAAAAAATCCTTGGGCATTTGAGGAGGTCTTCCTCGGCGTACCTTGCAACTGAATTTCAACATTAGGAAGGGGATCGCCAGTCTCAGCTGAGGAGATCAACCCACGAACAGTAATATCCTGTCCAAATGCAACTGACCACAAACAACAGAGTAAAAAGCTTAGTACGGTTTGTTTCATAATTTAGGTTTAGTAGACTACGGGGTAAACTATCGGCAGCTACTGCCGCCTTTTGAGGTATTACATCAACAGGGGTAGAATATTTTAAATGCTTAAAGAATAGGTTTTCGAACTAATTCAAACTTCTGCAAGCGATGCATTCAACATTAATTTCCTTTCTCATAGGAATTATGAAAGCTTAATTTGCAAGCAATGGAGATATTGTGTAAATGTAAGCGGACAGACGTCCTTTAGTAATGGTAAAACAATTACTTAACAGGTGCTTTTTTCTCAGGGAGGGAGGAAAGAAGACCTTGGGTTTCTTGGAAAAAGCTAAGTCCAAGGTCTTCTTCTTTATGCTTTTGGGCCATATGGCCTCTATTCTATCACATTTAGTTCAATAGCATCGTTCTGCGAGGAAGACAGGCAGCCCCATGTACTGGATGCCTTTTGAGAAAGCATCAAGTATTTACCTGTATGATACTTCGACATTTGGAGTTCAAAGTCAGGACTACTTTGCCCTTCATTGGTGCCTGGAGCAATGACCCATTCCGACGATCCTTGCGGCTGGAAGTATAAGGTGTACTGATACCCTTTGGCCTTAAAGCCATAAGAAACCTCTACGATATCTCCCACCTGGATCGGCTGTTCCGCACGTACAATCAGGTCGCGCTTGTATTTACAAGCTTCAAACTTAGTGATTGGCGCAGAAGGTATATCGTACAAAGGTTTGCTACTAGGTACAGCCCCTGGTGCCCGAGCAGCCAATGGCCCGCCAACAGCACCTTCAGGTACAACCTCAACTGAAGTAAAACCATCATCAGGTTGTTCTATTTTACTGGGGTTCACCTCGTCGTGATAAGCTATGATATCTTCAATTCCATATAATGGGCCTTCACCCGATACATAAGCGGCTTTGCGTTGACCATTACCAGTCTTCACTACCACCTCAAAATATTGATCATTAGGGTACAACTGCGTCAACAATTCTCGGATCATGGCTCCTTTCTTTCTTCCACTCACCAGCAATCGCAACTGCTTTGGTCCTGCTCCAGCCCAAACGGTATATTCACAGCCCTCTTCCTGACAACAGCGAGGGTTCAACCAGGCTATGTACAAAGGAATAGTAGATCGTGGGCCATCAAAAACCAGGTTTAAATCTTGAATAGGCGTGCAATTTGGGTCAGAAGCTGTTACATTGACCGTATTGAAGGTTTCCTCCATCAAAGTAGGATCAATGCTTGAAGCATAGGGGTCTTTCTCGGCTCCTGTCTGCGTGGAAGGTTTTTGAGTAGAGGCTTGTGGCTGAGAAGAATGCTGGTTTCCTGCTTCCTTAGGTAGTGTTGTACCATTTCTAGCTGCGAGGTAGTCTCGGTCTCTTTGTCCGTTCAATTGTGCTTTCACCCAAAATGAACTCATTGGTACCTCCTGATCAGTCACCTCAGATTTCACATAAGACTGGACCTGAATAGTATGAATGCCTCGTTGCATATCGCGGGCATCCAATTCAATTTCAAAAGGCACAATCGATCCGGGAATCAAAGGTACCTTATCCAGGGTGATATCTCGATGACCAGGGTGTACATATTTGATCATAGCATATGGCATCATATCACCACATGGAGAAGTCCTATTCAATTCGACCGTGCCCCGAATGATACTACCTTGCACATTGGCAGTAGCCGTAACTTCGCAAGTATCGGGCAAGCGGCGATAATCTTCCTCCACCTGTTTTGGCGTACTAGGTACGTCTACTATTGGAGGATTATTAATCAAGCGATCATCTGGGATGATCACCGCAGTTTGGATATTTTTGATGACTGGGGTAGAACAGTTTTGTCCCCAAGCCAACACCTGGACATCATACATTCCAGGTCTCAACAAGCACAATGGTTCTGTTCGCACGGCAACGCCCAGGGCATTTTGCGGGGCTCCATCCGCTCGTAAAGACTGCCATTGCCCATATTTCGTTTTCACCTCCACCGCAAAGCGCCAATTCTTCCCTTGGCAATCTTTACATTGCACCAAAATAGCAGGGCGGTTAGATTCCCCACAATAACCAGATGCTTCCACTCTTACCGATATATCTGGGTTGTAACAAGGAAGCGTTTGGTTAGGAACTGAGGAAGGGGCTGATCGTGGTGGAGTTGCGGCAGGATCTTTTTTAGCCAAGGTTTGTTGAGGTCGATATTGGTATAAAAACCCCTCCTTCAATACCTTGGAAATAAATTTTCGGTTAAGGCTTTGTGGTTTCCGGTAATCCAAGCCTATAGCGTAGAAATGGCCTTCGACTAATCCTTCCAAGCGAATGCTTTGTTTTTCTCGATTGCCGATAGAAGTCAAATCTTTGACCATTTTCTTTTGGCCATCCCCCATCATACCTGTGCCCAAATCCTTAATCCAGACAGAATACTCTAACGTATTTACCTTGCTATGGGTGAAGTATAAGTTGAGATTTGCAACTCCTTTCTGAGCCGCGTTTTCTAATGTGGGGTGAAACTTTGCTTCCTCCCTTTCAAAAATCCCCTTGAACAGGTCTTTTTGCGAATACCCCTCTACAAAAGTGAGCAGAGCGAATACTAACGGAAGGACAGTAGTCAACAATTTTTTCATGTAGTTTCTTTTTTAACTGAGGTCAAGCGAAAGCGTAACTGCCTAAGTGATTCTGAAAGTGTTGCCATAATTCCAGCTTCACCCCAATTAATTTTTAAATAATGTAAGTACAGTCATCAGTGGTTTTGGATGGTCATTTACCAAGCCTCAACCAGCAGGAGTAAGGGCACTGTACTCCAAAAGTTCTTAAGGTCTGTCCTACTATTCCAATAAAATGGGTGTAAACGCTTAGTTGCTATTAAAAATAAATAATCCCAAGATGACAAAGCACTACCATGTCATCACCTGATAAATCTAGGAGATCAGGTAGTGTAACGATTTATAATACAAAAAACGTGCCTTTTCAGTCGATTAGCTCCTTTCTTTTTTTCTAGAGGCCTTTCTCGACTTCAATTTATCCTGATACATTTCCTCTCTAGCTTGTGTATTTTCAGGGTTAGTAATGTCTTTCATTTTGGCAGCATCAGGGTGGTTCTTATTGATCTTACGCCCTGGAAATGAGAGCTTATTCTTTAAAACGGTCGAAGTTTCTACATTCGTTTCTTCCACCAATCGTGCCATATCTTCTTCTGATAGATATTTGTTGGTTTTTAATTTTTTCTTAGCAATTTCTTTTGCTACTTCTCGGCCTACCATTTCCTCATATTCGGCTTCCCAGATCTCGGAACTTTTCATTTCACGAGACTTGGATCGATCTGCCACTGCTTTTTTTCTAGTCTCCCAACGGGTTTCTTTCATGGCGTAGGTTACTTCTTCTGCTACTTCAGTTGCTTTTTGTTCTACCTCTGGGTCGCTGGAGAGTTTGTTACGCACTTCATAATCAAAATCTCTTAGTCCATACTTTTTCATTACCTTTTTCAAATTGGAAGAAGAAAAGTCTCCGGTATTACCTAAACCTTCTGCCCATTTCTCGCTATTAGCAGAGTACTTGAAGTAGGACTTAATCTCCTTTCTGGATGCTTGAAATTTGGCGGCGGCCAAAGGATCAATCACTTCCTCCATGAAACTATTCCAATTGCTGATATTTACTCCTTCATTAAGCTTGGCTACACCTACCGCCAGAGCTACACCGGCAGGGATTCCTCGATCCATAGCTTGTTCGATAGCCAAATCAGAAAACCCATCAATCCAATCTTCCACGGTTACACTTCTATCTAAACCTTTGCGTTTGCTAGAAGACTTGCTACTGACATCATAGGACTTAGGAGCATTGTAGGAACGCGTGGGGCGCACCTCCGGTTCATCCGCCACGATCACTCTATTGCTACGTTCTGGAGCAGCAGGAGCCTCCAATGCATTACTTTCTCCAACCGTTGCATGTGCTACTCGTGTACTTGAAGCACCTTGATCTTCCAGAGATATATTAACTCCGGCTTTGTCCATCATACCCACAAAAAGAATTACTGCAAATAAAAAACCTAGGCTTTTAAATAAGAAGCTACCTCCACTGTTTCTTGGCGAATTGTTGTACATGTTCTTCATCATCTTGAGATTTATAGTTTTGAATAAATTGTTGATTCGACTTACGCCCAATGAAAAAACGGAAATTATTCTCCCGTCTCCTAGTCAGTCAAAACTGTCTGGGCAATGTATGACCTAGGCATGACCTTTCTTATCGGGGGACCGTTCGCATATTATATGAGGACACAAATAGTAAAAACTTCAGAAAAGAGAGGTAATTGGCTACAGGGGGAGCCAAATCCGCTTGGTTCTCTGACAAAAGATGGGTAGAAGGGCTATATTCTCGTTTTTATTGCAGCCGATGCCTAGCATCGGTTAAGACGGGAAAGTATTTTTCTCAAATCCGAACTATGTCTCCCAAAAAGGGAAATACAATACCATTCTGTATACCTTCCTTTACTACAAGACTCTCCATTGCCCAGCTTTTGATGCCTCCGTTACCGCTCAATTACCCATTGGCCTATTTTGGGGTATCGGCGGACGGATCGGTTGAGGATGTGGCAGCTTGCTTTAGGGCCGCAAGCAAATCAACATCCAACCGCCATAGTTCATAGGTTTCAATGAGATACGCTATCTTTTGATGATATCTCCTACTCGTAGCGTATCCCGCCATTTTTAGCCCTGCAGCAGCAGCAGCGTAATAAGGCACCTTAGTTTGTCCATTAAAGAAATCGCGAGCTTTATAGCCCGATTTTTTCTGGTAGAGTTTGGCCATACGGCTTAGATCGACTAAATCTTCTCCTACTCGGAAGGTGGTCCATATCCAACTATAGCACCCTTTATTACCAGCAGTACATGGTCTAGTCAGTAGTTGTGTATGGCGAGCATAGCTATCTCCTACTGTTAAATATTTCTCGAAACGATCATAATGATGATCATCATGCATGTTATGTACGCCCACTGCTGGATGTTTGAATACAAAATCTGCGTCGCTTAGTTGGTCAAACTGTTTGCGTTTGATCTTTTTCCTGGCAGCAGAAGTAGGTAAAGCCTTAATTCCAAACTGGTTTTTAGAAGCTGAGGCCAATCCACTTGCTCCAGCATTCGATTCTAAAAGTGCCTGCGCTAACTTAATGCTAGCTAGAACCTGATGCTTCTGCATATCCCGCATCGCTACCCCTTGGTGCTCTTCAATATAATCGATAAAACGCTTAGCATTCTTCAATTTTTTGCCGGAGAAGCCCTTATCCTTCAATTTGTCTACAATCCGATTGGCATCCCAACTCGTGTACACCACCAATTGCCCTCCCTTTTTACGCAGGCTTCGATCCTTCAAAACAGGCCCCTCTCCCTGCAAACTTTCTATCTCCATTTGCTCCGAACTACCCAACTGCCCTGCATAAAAATCATCGATCGTTTCTGCACCGATTTCTTTTAGCGTGAGTACGCCTTCTATATACACTTCCGACAGTCCCTTAATCACAGGTAATTGTGAAAGGTCATCCCAATGCCGTTGATAAAGCAATAGGGCCGCAAAAAGTCCAGCAAGAAGAAATAAGCCTACAAAAAAACCCGTGGCCATTTCCCTAATATGAGCCAGTAAGGCTTGTATCCAGTTCAACGTCCTTGTATTGAAATTAAATCCACGACCAAACTCCCAGTACATGCTTGGTCAATACCAACAAATTTGAATGTAGTTATTTCTCTTAGTGATGGTAGAGAATGAGGTTCTAGGTAAACTGTATTTTTTTGAACTTGCCTGTCGATGCGATGATCAGAACAGTATCGGTGTCTCTTTCAAGTTACAGTACATTCAGTCCCTCAGGTGAGTTATGATTTGAAATGCCATCCCCTGGACAGACTCACTTATTCTTATTGTAAAAGTAAGCAAAGATCATGTAAAGGCGGGCTTTTTGGCTACCGAATGACGAACTTTAACCAAATTTATTCCGTGAGGGATGTATAAAGAAAATTAAAAAGTGTTACTTTTACGCCACTCTGCGCGTAAGGTCAGATAACAAAACAAAATAGCTACTACACCCTATTATCGCTATTTTTCACTGATAAACTTACTCGCCAAATCATAAATCTCCAAGCCATAATACTGGGCAAAGACTAGGTCTTTCTCATTATTATTAAACACCCTCCCTGCTGTTTTCCTGGCAGGGTTTTCTGACGACATTTATTGTAATCCCTTTGGGACATTAGCACTGGTATTTAAGTATCTGTAATTCTGTGACAATTTTTGTGTCTTGAGTCACTCCTTTAGCTGGCTAATAGGATAACAAAAATTGTTAGAAGAGGATCCTATTTTACCATGGCAAACAACCATCAGAAAACCCAGGAAAATACTTTCAGAGTAAATCACATTGCATTTTTTTTAATACAAATCGTTCAAATATCAATTGCCGGAACGGTTTTTGATATGCACAAGTGACAAGGACGACATTGATTTATGATAGGTTTGATTTTACGCCTTTTTCTACTGGTCTTAAGCTTTAGTTTTTTTCAAAACTTAATAGCTCAGTCTATTATCACACTTGAATCCTGTGGGACTTCATATATTGACCCACAGGCTGAGAATGATAATGGCGTACAGACTAGAGATACACTGATCTATCAGACCTATTTTGGGGCCGACGAACAACTACGTGCCTTTTATGTGGATATCAATGCTTTTGGCGGGCAGCAAGTCGATCGGGCTGAGGCCTATGCTATCATGCCTGATAGTACAAGAAAACCCTTAGGAGCTATAGCATTTGGTAACTGCACCGATTGTGTTAGTGGTTTTGCACTAGTTTTAGATGACTCCTTAATGGTTAGCGAGGTTGGAGATCGCTCCACTCTTGATCTCTGGTTGCAATCCTTCAGTCAACCGCCATTTACGCTAACGGGTAACTTACAGACGCTTAGCGGAGTTGGTAGATTGAGTGGTCGTATTCCTGTCTGCGCGATAGGCCTCCGAATTGCTTTCAGCGTTTACAGTAATCCAGCCAACACTAGTACCTCTTTTTCTGCTCATATTGTTTGTCCCGAGACCATCACCCCGTGTACCATCCAATTAGACTACGAAATAGATTGCCAAGGTGACGAGCTGAAATTGCGGGCCGAATTGCCCCCTAACTGCTATAGTTCGAATGCGAGAGTCCAATGGTTCAATAGTAGTGGCTTAGCGGGGAATAATCCAGACTTCACGCTCCCCTTAGCGGGAAATTTAGGCTGGTACTATTTCGAGGTGGAAGAAGACTGCTGCATCATTCGAGATTCTATATTGATCGAAAACCCTCCCTTTGCCCAAGCTGGTATGGATATTACGTCTTGTATAAATGAGCCGCTAAGTTTTGCCGGGACTGGAGGAACAGGACATATTTGGATAAGCCCTAGTGGAGAAACCCTTGATTCGCTCATCAGCTTTCCAGCTGTATCAGATGCCGAAAATGGGATCTGGGTTTTACATGCTTTTAATGAAGAGGGCTGTGAAGACACCGATAGTCTAGAACTTTCTGTGCAAACGCCCCCTACCCCTCAGCTTAATATCCCTTCTACTTGCTTGGGAGAAACCGTAGCTTTTTCGATCCTCAATGACACGGCTTATAGTCTAATAGAATGGTTTGATCCAACAGGAGCCATGATGCCACAAGCCCAGATCCTCGACTTACAAGCTACATATTTTGGGAGTTATACTGTACAAACCACAGACCAATTTGGTTGTATGACTTCCAATAGCTTTGAAGTATCAGGGAGTGAGCCGCCTGAGATTGAAGTCCTATTGGATGATAAATGTGATAGCACGCAGGTTTTTATAATTCCTAGTGATCTACAATATGAATGGGAAACAGGAGATACAAGTGCAACATTAACCAGTGCTACGGGTGGCCAATATCAACTTACGATCACGGATAACTCAGGTTGTAGCACAAGTACTTTAATCGATATCCCTCGACCTGATGGCCCGGATTTTGACATCCAGGTGGAAGATCCTTTTTGTCCCAATGACCCAGGAAGTATCCATGTTATCCCTGCAGATCTAAATCGACCTATGATCTTTTCTATAGACGGGGGCAACACCTATGTTCTGCAAGGAGCGTTTGAAGAATTGACACCTGGTAGCTACGTAATCACCGTCCAAGATGACCTAGGCTGTATTCAGGAGAGGGAGGTCTTGATCAAAGCCCCAGATACCTTGGGCGTCTCTCTAGCATTAGAAGCATTAAATGTTCGCCCACTCACTACCGTCGATCTAAGAGCTAGTATCGTGGGGAATCCCATTGCTATTCAGTGGGTTCCTGAGGAGATCAATACCGGAGACCTCAGCACCTCATTTGTAGCTGACAAAGATCTTGATGTAAGGATTATTGTAGAAGATGAAAGAGGTTGTCGGGCCTCCGATGGCTTTCCTTTGACCATTGTCCTTGGTGATGTGTATGTTCCCAATGTTTTCTCTCCGAATGACGATGGCATCAATGATTACTTCACCTTTTTCAGTGACAATACCTCTGGCGAGCAAATCGCTTCCCTATTGATCTTTGATCGGCAAGGAAACCTGGTGTTTGAACGGGAAGATTTTGAACTCAATGTACCGAATCTGGGGTGGAATGGGTACAGTAAAGGTCGACTATTGAACACGGGGGTCTATACCTATTACGGTTTAGTTCGATTTGGCAATGGAGCGATGAAGAGCTATGAAGGAGGTATACTCCTAATGCAGTAAAGAAATTAGAATCTAGGAAGCTGAGGGATTTTCCGTCAATTTCCTTTCGAATATCTACTTATGAAAAAGATTTGCCTGTTATACTTAAGCTTCTTCACTTTTGTCCAGCTCTCTGGGCAAGGCTTTGAATTTGGCATGGAGTCTGTGATCGGCGGGGCCTATACCTCCTTTAAAGGCGATCTATCTAAAATGGTTGGGTTTTCAGAGTTAGAGATCAGCGAAGCTGAAATTGATACGGCCTTTGTTCGCTTTAACATTGATGCTCCTCGCTGGCTAAAGGAACTATTTCCTGGCCTGAGAATTGACCTGAATGATCAAGAGGTGAAGAAGAACTTGACTAGAGGTGTTTCTACAGTTCGTTTTTTTGCCCGATATCGATGGATTGGCGGCAGTTTTGCTATCTCATCCCCTCGGCTTACTCAACCTCAAGAATCGCGCAAGCTTAAGAATCAAATTAAGGCCGTTCGGCTTTCCATTTCAGGAAAGGCAGAAGAATTAAGTGAACACCTAGCAAACATGGCATTGGCAGATGTCAATCGCATCCCGCCCTTTTTTAATAAACGATATGATCTTGAAGTCTATGCCCACCTAAAACAGGCATTTATGGGAGATCAAGTGCTATTAGAATGGGGAAATAAGCGCACCAAAAGCCTAGATTTCGAGTTGACTGCAGGAGTCAGATTTACAGCTGACCCATCTCCTGTAATTGACCTAGGCAATGTCTTGTTTATTCGAGAGCGATTGGATGAACTAATGGAAGGCGGTATCCTCAATTCGGTAGAAGGCGTGACTGACCAAATTGCTGAGGCCATCCAGAATGTAGTATTCGGAAAATTCCGTGACCCCAGAATTGTGCCCTCCATGGGTTGGTTTACTCGTGCAGAATTACCGCTCAATTTTGGCAGTGGCTTCTCTGTCGTAGCCGGAGCAGAATTGAGCATTCAGAATCATTTGACCATTAAAGGCACACAGCCTATGTTTTCCGCCTATGGGTTTCTGGGCATGCGTTGGGCCATGGATGGTTTTTGATAGCAAACACTACCCCAACTTTGATCAACACTACTATGATACCACTGAAATACGATACTGGAGTAACGAGCGGTTAATCAAAAGATTCTCTATCCATTTTCGCCATAATCTGCCCTGCAGCATTCCTTTCAAATTAGGTGTAAACGGACCAGAGAAGATCAAAAAAATAACCTATATATTATGAGAAGAATTCTACTACTCGCCATTACCTCCCTACTTATTCAATCCGCATGGGGGCAAGAAGCCCAAAAATCCTTTACCTATAAAGATAAATCCAAGAAGAACTACTTCGTAGCTCTTGATGATGCTAGGCTAGACTTTGGGGTTAAATTTAACAGTGTTATTGCCTTAGATGATCGGGCCAAATTGTCCTCTAATCCCCACTTCCAGGCCATGTGGAACCTCATCAAATTGGGGGCACAACTGGAATCGCTACTGCAAGGCAATGATGATCCTTTAAACGATATCAATCTAGGAGAAGAGTTCGGCCAGAATGGTTATAACAAGACAGTAGTAACGATTTTCATTACTTACGGTTTCGGTGAATCTTCAGATGTGAAAATACCTACTCATTTCTTCGAACTGGCCGCAAGTCCTGGCTACTTCAAGCAGGGTAAAAAGGGGATGAATCTGCACTTTGACTATCGTGCCAATATACTCAAAACGCCCTATGGTGCAGGAGGGAATAGCATCGGCAGAGCATTCGACTATGAAGTTTTCGTTGGTGCTAGAACGGGCTTTGATTGGAGTTTTAGTCGGTCGGAATCTGAGGCGGGATTCTTCAACCACCTCAATAGTGAGATTGAGCGTATTGCCTTCGATAATGAGTTTACTGCTGCACAGCTGATCAAATTAGAAGATCTGGCAGAAACGAGTAAGGTTCTTCTACCAGAAGATGTAGGCGGAGGTGCCTTCCACATCGGGCCTATCGCTGGTGCCACTATTTCTAAAAAACTCGGCAGCAATTTTCAAGCCTTTGCCAGCGGTTTAGCCTTTTATGATATGATGGATCTCGCGGTTGGTAAAAAAGACCAAGAGAATAAAAGAAGCCAACATTCCTTATCCATCATCCTGGGTGTGAATATGACCATTGGTGCCGAGGGATCAGTGAATACTAGCTTCTTTTAGGGAGAAATTATCTCTCCTCAAAGGTGTCATTCATTACGAATAGCTTCAACAGGGTTGGTCAAAGCAGCTCTGATTGCTTGAAACCCGACTGTAAATAAAGCGATGAAAAGCGTAATCAAACCGGATATTACAAAGTCTGTCCAACTGATCGAAGTTGGATAGGCATAGTCTTGAAGCCAACGGCGCATCAAGTACCAAGCTAGGGGCACAGCTATCACGAAGGAAACGGTAACTAATAGAACAAAATGTTGCGTGAGCAACTGAAGAAGATTATTCATGGAAGCGCCTAGTACTTTGCGGATGCCAATCTCTTTTCTACGTTGCTCAGCCATAAAGGCCGATAATGCAAAGAGCCCCAGGCAAGCAACAATTATCGCTAGAATAGCGAAGCTGGTAAAGATGTGTTCCATCCGTTGTACATCAGCATACATATGTGCATAGCTCTGATCCAGAAAAGTATAGCGTATTGGTTGTTGTGGAGATATCTCATCCCAAGTGTTTTTGATCGAAGCAATGGTGTTAACCATATCTTCGGTTTTCACTTTGACAGATACCGTATTGGTACTTGCTCCTATATTAAGTGCCAGTGGGCTTATTTCAGTTTTTAATGATTCGAAATGAAAGTTCTCTACTACCCCGATGATCAACCAAGTTGCCCTTGCATTCGTGATTCTTTTACCAATTGGATCCTCCAGACCAAGCTCCAATGCCATTTGTTCGTTGATGATTACCCCTTGAGAATCGGTTGGCATTTCTAGGGAAAAATCTCTGCCCTTTACAATCTTCATTCCCATGGTCTCCACATAGTCATGATCTATTTGCCACCGTTGGCCACCGACAGGGCTATCTTCATTTTCCCTGCCTTCCTTCCAGAATCCATTACCATTTCTTTTGCTTCCGGCGATGGGCAGATAGTCGGATACCGTCACGGATTCTATATCCGGCTTTTGCAGTAAAGCCTCCTTCAGGGTAATTACTTTCTCGTCCAGGACGTGGGCCCCTTTGAGCAATACAACTTGTTCTTTATCAAAGCCTAGTTTCTTATTCAAGCTGTATTGCATTTGTCGATGAATCACCGCAGTGCCAATAATTAGAATAATAGAGGTGGTAAATTGAAAAACCACTAAACCACTTTGCATTCGGGCATTTCTACTGCCCTGGCTAAGTGCCCCTTTTAATACATTAATTGGCTTAAACCCCGATAGGTAGATAGCGGGATATATTCCTGCGAATATGCCCACGACCAATGCTGAGCCCGTGAGGAGGGAAATGAATATTGGGTTCAGCCAAGGTATAATAAGAGCTTTTCCAGCTAAGGCATTAAAATAAGGCAGCATAACAAAGGCTAATAGCGTACCCAGAATAAAAGAAATACTGCTAAACAAAATGGATTCCGTCAAAAACTGATAGATCAAATTAGATCGCTCAGAACCGACGACCTTGCGTAAGCCCACCTCTTTGGCGCGGTTGGCAGATCTAGCCGTAGAAAGATTGATAAAGTTAATGGCCGCGATGATCAGAATGAAAAGTGCCACCCCTCCAAAAAGCCAGACAAACCTGATATCTCCATTTTGCAGCCCATCATCAACTCCGTTGGAAATTAAGTGTACATCAGCAACAGGTTGCAATTGGAAGCTGCTGTTTTCCAGTACTAAGTGTGCATCGACATTTCCTGCTTTCACTAGATCAGGCACGACGTAGTTTTCCATCACTTCCATGAACTTATCCTCTAAAGCAGCAATGTCTGCCCCTGGCGATAATTCCAAATAGGTATGATAGTTGTAGGCGCGCCAGAAATTCTGTTCATTAGGCCAAAACTCTACACCAGTCATCGTCCGCAAGAAGTGGAACTCGTGTAAATGTGAGTTTTTAGGAAAGTCTTCCATCACACCGGCTACCGTATAAGGTCTATCCACTTCATTGTTGAGAATCATTACCTGCCCGACTGGATCTTCATTGGGGAAATAGTAATCTGCCTTTGACTTCGACAAAACCAAGGTATAGGGCTCAGCTAAAGCCGTCTTCATTTCTCCGTAGTGCATATGTGGTCGGAAAATATCTAGCAGCTTTTGATCTGCATACATAAAGCCGTCCTCATGTGTATTTTGCAGACTGCCTTCCTTACGTACCTCCGTACTTCTTGCCCCAAACAAAGGACTAGCCAAAAAGCGCCCTGCTTTGCGTACTTCCGGATAGTCCTCTTCTAAGACCCTGGCCATGGGTGCTGGAAAATGTACTCCTCTTTCTTCTTCTCCATCTTCCTTGTCGACTCCTAACAAACGGTATATATTTTCTCCATTAGGATAATGCTGGTCATAACTAGATTCATCTATGATATAAAGTGATATTAGCAGGCAAGCAGCCACACCTAATGCAAAACCACCAATCTTGATGACTCCAAACATTTTCTGTTTCGAAAGCTGCCGCCAGGCAATCTTAAAATTGTTGCGTAATAACATGGGTGATGGATTTGTGCGGACCTGTTTAACAGTGGACAATCGGAAGGATCGAAAAACATCCCAGATAAAACGCCTTCTTGCACGCTCCTCTCCTATTTCAAGACACCGCTTATCGAATAATTCGTAGATATCCCCTTGGATCTCTTCCAAGAGCTCTGGGCGGCAATACCAGGCGAGAAATCGTTCCGCCCAGCGAGGAGGTAGATGATTACGGGGCGTCATTAAAGGCAAGTTTTGAGTAACAAGTCAGCTAGATTATTATTAACAATTAAATACTTGGGAAGGGCAATTCCCCAATCAAAGGGGGCCAGGTGGCATCCTTGCACTACTCTGGTCAGAATACAGCAAACATACCCCACTTCCAAAGCCGTAAAGACCTTTGGAAGTGGGGTATGGCGGTCATTCACTCCGAATGGCTTCAACAGGGTTGCTCAAGGCTGCCCGGACAGCTTGGAACCCAACTGTGAATAGAGCAATAAATAGTGTAATCAAACCAGAGAGTATAAAGTCTGTCCAACTAAGTGGTGTCGGATAGGCATAATCCTCGAGCCAACGTCGCATCAGGTACAATGCCAGCGGCACAGCTATCACGAAGGAAACGGTAACTAAAATCACGTAATGCTGTGTGAGCAACTGTAGGAGATTATTCATGGAAGCGCCTAGTACTTTACGGATGCCAATCTCTTTTCTTCGCTGTTCGGCCATGAAAGCTGATAATGCGAAGAGGCCTAAACAAGCTACGATAATAGCTAGGATAGCGAAGCTGGTGAAAATGCGTTTCATTCGTTGCACATCAGCATACATCTGAGCGTAGCTCTGATCCAGGAAAGTATAACGTATCGGCTGTTGCGGCGAAATTTCATCCCAGGTGGCTTTGATCGAAGCAATCGTAGCTGCCATATCTTCGGTTTTCACCTTGACAGACACTGTGTTGGTACTGGATCCTATATTAAGCACTAGTGGGCTGATTTTACTTCTTAAGGACTCGAAATGGAAATCTTCAACCACCCCTATGACCGACCAAACTGTTCCCGAATTGGTAATCCGCTTCCCAATGGGGTCCTGGAGTCCCAGCTCTAAAGCCATTTGTTCATTGATAATCACGCCCTGAGAATCGGTAGGCATTTCCAAGGAAAAGTCTCTTCCTTTCACGATTTTCATCCCTATCGTCTTTATGTAATCGTGATCTACTCGCCATTTTTGCCCGCTAATAGGACTATCTTCATTTACTTTCCCTTCCTTCCAGAACTCATTCTCGTTTCTTTTGCTTCCGGCAAGAGGCAAATAGTCTGAAATAGTCACATGCTGGACCTCAGGCTTTTGTTGTAAAACTTCCTTGAGTGTCAATACTTTTTCATCCAGTACATGGGCTCCTTTAAGCAGTACTACTTGCTCTTTATCAAATCCCAATTTCTTATTCAGCATGTATTGCATCTGTCGATGGATCACCGCAGTACCAATAATTAAAATGATAGATGTCGTAAATTGGAATACCACCAAACCACTTTGCATTCGAGCGTTTTTACTCCCTTGGCTAATCGCCCCTTTCAGTACATTAATCGGTTTAAATCCGGACAGATAGATCGCTGGATATACGCCTGCAAATATTCCCACTACCAAGGCGGAACCCAAAAGGAGGATAATGAAAATCGGGTTCAGCCAAGGTATCACTAGGGCTTTACCCGCCAGGGCGTTGAAATAAGACAGCATGATAAAAGCGAGCAATGTACCTAACAGGAAAGATATACTACTAAACAAAATCGACTCCGTTAAGAACTGAATGACCAGATTGGATCGCTCAGAACCCACTACCTTCCGCAAGCCAACTTCTTTGGCTCGATTGGCAGATCGTGCCGTAGACAGATTAATGAAATTAATAGCCGCAATGATCAAAATGAAAAGTGCTACCCCTCCGAACAGCCATACAAACCGAATATCTCCGTACTCAAGCTGATCATGAACCCCATCAGAAGTCAAATGGATATCTGAAATGGGTTGTAATTGAAACCCTCCATTTTCTAGAATCAAATGGGCATCAACATTTCCAGCCTCCACTAGATCCGGCACCAAGTAGTTCTCCATCACTTCCATAAACTTATCTTCCAATGCCGCAATATCTGCTCCGGGAGCTAACTCGAGATAGGTATGATAATTATAGGCACGCCAAAAATTCTGTTCATTGGGCCAAAACTCAACTTCAGTCAACGTCCGCAAGAAATGAAACTCCCGTAAATGGGAGTTCTGTGGAAAATCTTCCATAACTCCCCCTACTGTATAAGGGCGATCTACTTCATCATTCAAGATCATTACCTTACCTACGGGATCTTCATTGGGAAAATAGTAGTCGGCCTTTGACTTTGACAAAACCAAGGTATTGGGTTTGCTCAGCGCGGTCTTCAGGTCCCCATAATGCATGTGCGGCCTAAAGATTTCCAATAGTTTTTGGTCGGCATACATGAAGCCATCTTCATGCGTGTTTTGTTGATTGTCTTCCCTTCTCACCTCCGTACTTCTAGCTCCGAACAATGGGATGGAAAGAAAACGCCCAGCTTTGCGCACTTCTGGATAATCCTCTTCTAGGACTCTGGCCATCGGAGCAGGAAAATACCCCCTTCGATCTGCATCTCCCTTCTCTTTATCGACGCCTATTAGTCGGTAAATATTCTCCTTATTCGGATAATGCTGGTCATAACTAGTCTCATCTAAAATGTATAATGAGATAAGGAGGCAAGCAGCCACGCCAAGCGCAAAGCCACCAATCTTGATGACTCCAAACAATCTCTGCTTCAAGAGCTGTCGCCAGGCTATCTTAAAATTGTTGCGTAATAACATGGGTGATGGATTTGTGCGGACTTGTTTGACGGTTGATAATCGGAAAGACCGAAAAACATCCCAGATGAATCGCCTCTTGGCTCGCTCCACCCCAAGCTCTAAGACTCTCTTATCAAATAGTTCGTAGATATCCCCTTGGATTTCTTCCAATAGTTCCGGACGGCAATACCAGACGAGAAATCGTTCTGCCCAGCGAGGAGGTAGATTGTTATGGGGCGTCATCAAAGGCAAGTTTTAAGTAACAAGTCAGCTAGATTATTCTTAACACATAAATATTTGGAAAGGGTAAATACCCAATCAAAGGGGTCAACATGGTATCTCTGCACTATTTCTGTCAGAATACAGCAAACATACCCCACTTTCAAAGTCTTTAAGGCTTTGGAAGTGGGGTATGGGGTCATTCACTCCGAATGGCTTCAACAGGGTTACTCAAGGCTGCCCTGACCGCTTGAAATCCGACTGTACATAAAGCAATGAGGAGCGTAATAAAGCCAGATAGAAGAAAGTCTGTCCAACTAATCGGAGTTGGATAGGCATAATCCTGGAGCCAACGTCGCATCAGATACCAGGCCAGTGGCACAGCTATCACGAAGGAAACGGTCACTAAGATCACATAATGCTGTGTGAGCAACTGTAGGAGATTATTCAACGAAGCACCCAAAACCTTGCGGATGCCAATCTCTTTTCTACGTTGCTCAGCCATAAAGGCAGATAATGCGAAAAGCCCCAGGCAAGCAACAATTATCGCCAAAATAGCGAAACTGGTAAAGATGCGTTCCATTCGTTGAACATCAGCATACATTTGCGCATAGCCTTGGTCTAGGAAAGTGTATCGTATTGGCTGATGCGGTGCAATTTCATCCCAGGTATCCTTAACAGCGGCAATAGTACTCGCCATATCCTCAGTCTGAATTTTTACCGACACCGTGTTCGTACTTGCTCCAATCGTCATCACCAGCGGCTCAATCTCTTGCTTGAGTGACTCAAAGTGAAAATCTTCTACCACACCAATAATGGGCCAGCTTATCCAACCAGAGTTTATGATTCGCTTCCCAATGGGGTCTTCCAGCCCAAGCTTCCGAACCATGCTTTCATTGATGATTACTGCTTGAGAATCCGTCGGCATATCCAACGAAAAGTCTCGGCCTGCCACAATGTTCATTCCCATAGTCTTGACGTAATCATGATCCACTTCCCAACGCTCTCCTCCAACGGGAGTATTTTCGTTTTCCCGGCCTTCTTCCCAGAATTGATTTCCATTTCTTTTGGTTCCAGTGATCGGTAGGTAGTCAGAAACAGCAACGGATTGAACATCTGAATTTTGCAGTAACACCTCTTTCAAGGTAGCCACCTTTTCATCCAAAACATGGGCTCCCCGCAGTAATAATACTTGCTCCTTATCAAACCCCAGTTTCTTGTTCAATATATATTGCATCTGTCGATGAATCACGGCCGTACCAATGATCAGAATGATGGAGGTAGTAAACTGAAAGATGACCAATCCACTTTGCATTCTGGTATTTTTACTCCCCTGACTTAAGGCCCCTTTCAGTACATTGATGGGCCTAAAGCTGGATAAATAGATGGCTGGATATATTCCCGCAAATAGCCCCACCACCAATGCTGAACCCACGAGCAAGACTATAAATATTGGATTCAACCATGGCATAGTTAAAGCTTTACCCGCCAAGGCATTGAAATAAGGCAAGATGGCGTAAGCAAGCAGTGCACCTAGGATAAAGGAAATACTACTAAACAGAATAGATTCCGTCAAGAATTGAAAAATCAGGTTTTTCCGCTCTGACCCGACTACTTTGCGTAGCCCCACTTCTTTAGCTCGATTTGCTGACTTGGCAGTGGAAAGGTTGATGAAATTGATGGCAGCAATGATCAAGATGAAGAAGGCCACTCCTCCGAAAAGCCAGACAAATCGGATATCTCCATGCTCTAGTCGATCTGGTACTCCATTAGAGTTCAAGTGTACATCAGCAATCGGTTGAATCTGAAAACTACCATTCTCCATCACTTTATTAGCATCTGGAACCCCCGCTTCCACCAGAATCGGCACTATATAATCTTCCATCACCCCCATGAATTTATCTTCCATGACCGCAATGTCTACGCCCGGCTGCAACTCCAGGTAGATATGATAATTAGGAGAAAACCAAAAACTCTGTTCATTTTCCCAAAACTCTACCTCCGTCAAAGTCCGCAAGAAATGAAACTCATGCAAATGAGAGTTTTTTGGAAAATCCTCCATAACCCCACCCACGGTGTAAGGACGTTCTACCTCATTATTCAAGATCATTACCTTACCTACGGGATCTTCGTTGGGGAAATAGTAGTCTGCTTTGGACTTCGACAAAACCAGGGTATTGGGTTTATTCAAGGCCGTTTTCAAGTCCCCATAATGCATCGGAGGCTGGAAGATTTCCAACAGTTTTTGGTCCGCAAACATAAAGCCGTCTTCATGCGTATTTTGCTGTCTGTCCTCCCGCCTCACTTCAGTGCTTCTAGCCCCAAATAAAGGGCTTGCGAGATACCTTCCTGCTTTCAGTACTTCCGGATAGTCTTCCTCCAGGGCTCTAGCCATGGGCGCGGCGAAATGCACCCCTCGATCCGCTACTCCATTCTCTTTATTGACGCCTAAGAGACGGTAAATATTCTCCTTATTCGGATAGTGCTGATCGTAGCTGGTTTCATCTTTGATGTAGAGCGAAATGAGCAGGCAGGCAGCCACACCTAATGCAAAGCCACCGATCTTGATGACTCCAAACATTTTCTGCTTCGACAGCTGCCGCCAGGCAATCTTAAAATTGTTGCGTAATAACATGGGTGCTGGATTTGAGCGGACTTGTTTAATGGTAGACCGTCGAAAGGAACGAAAGACATCCCAAATAAAGCGCCTTCTCGCTCGTTTTGCTCCTAACTCTAAACAACGCTTGTCGAACAACTCATGGATATCCCCTTGGATTTCTTCCAATAGTTCCGGGCGGCAATACCAGGCGAGAAATCTTTCCGCCCAGCGAGGAGGTAGATTGTTACGGGGCGTCATCAAAGGCAAGTTTTAAGTAACAAGTCAGCTAAATTATTCTTGACACAATCGTAGTTCAGAATCTTCGAAATCCGCTGTCTGTACAGCGTCTAAAGCCTCTAAACTGCATTGGTCAGAATATACCATACCTAAAAAGGGTTTGGAATCCAAACCTATTTTAAGTTAGTATATCGGGTGATCAATAAGGTTTACAAAAGTAAAAGTAATCCATTTCTTTCACTTTTGCAAATATTATAGAGTGGCTTCGGAAGCACGGAATCGAACACTACCGTTCAGCGATCAAGGCTTTTTCGATGGTGGAAAGGTAAATCTTATCCATTTGCTCCACATAGGGATCAAACATTTTCCGACCTCCCAGATACATGTTCTTCGCCAATAATAATTGGGATTGGTAAGCTTCGATCTCGCCCATAGCATTATGGACGAGTGCTCGGTAGTAACGGTTTTCCGCCAGATCATTTTCCTTTTCTTGCCTGTCAAAAGCTAGCAATGCCTTCTCGTATTGCTTAGTTTCCAGATACAATACACCCAAATGCAGAAAATCATAGATACCGATGAAGTAAGTGGAATCCTGTAGCAGTCCCTCTATGATGCCTATGGCAAGCTCTCGCTCACCAAGCGCCTTGTAGCAAAGGGCTCTAGCAAGATGAAGGTGATAGTCTCCATTGACAGAGTGGCCTATGTCATAGTCCACCAGGCTATCCAATAATTCGATGTCTCCAATGGCACCCTGATAATCCCGGAAGAACTGGTATCTACACCAACCCCGGTAATCCAGCTGTGCACTTGGTTCGAATTTCACAGCCTGATCCATAAGATACTTCCATTGCAGGAAATCGCCACTTTTGAGGTAGGCAGTAGATTTTGCTCGGTAAGCAAATGCGAAAGTAGAATCGATGGCAATGGCTTCATCGAGGGCCTCTTGATACTTACGACTAAATTGATAGTAGCCTGCCCGCTTTTCAGCAGCTTTACAAGCTTTATACTTTAACTCATCTCCAAAGTATTTGTAGGCTTCGCAATTAGGCTGTGCTAAGGCAAACGTATTGACGCCTAAGAAAATTAAAAAGATCAGTAGTCTCATGGTAGTATTTCTTTTAGCACACCATTTTCAATTTTGAAGGTCAGATATTGATAATAATCTCGCGGATCATCTTTATCTGGCAGAGGTTTCCAGCCATTGAGGGATCGAGTAATGGATAATAATTGCTCGGTGATCCTAACATCAAATGTTTGCTCTTCGTATTGCGCATTCGAAGCTGTAAGTCTAAATCGACCACTCTGGCCTTTGCAATTCACGATAAAACGAATCCTGATCCAACCACTTTGCATCACATCAACAGCTTTGTATGTGCTACGAAAAGCTTCTGCGATGGCCGTTTTTTCCCCTTCATATTGCATGCCTTGACTAAAATTGAAGTATTGCTTGACTCGGGCTTCACTATAGCATAACTGGAAGGTCTCACTATCAATTTTAGCATCCGCTTCAATATCTCCGACCCAGCGCAAGTACTTGGGTTTGTCCTTATCGGTTGCGCAGTTCACCAAAAGAAATAGAAAGGCTAATGGCCATACATTCTTCATTGATTTTCTAGTTTTATCTAAAACTATTGCCAAATGTGGCATAGTGGTAGTTTTTCCCGGATCACAGCTACTTCCTCGTTGGTAAACCCATTACCTGCCAACATTAAGGTTTTCAGTTTTTTCAACTCGTATATGCCTTCATTTAGGTCCTTTTCAAGTGGATTTCCAGATAAGTTCATGGTCTCAAGGTTTTTTAAACCTTTGATCTCATTGGGTAAGGTGCCAATTTGATTCTTATTAGCAAACAGGACCTTTAGTTGTGGTAATTGGCAAATGGCAATAGGAAACTGGGTGAATGCGCAGTTGCCCATTTGTATGGATTCGAGTTTTATCAGTTGCTCCATGGAGGCAGGAAGATCGCTTAAGGTAAGGTTATCGCTTAGTTTTAATTTGCGGAGTGAATGTAGGCTGCCGAATGCCTCAGGCAGTGTTTTCAATCTATTCCCAACACAACTAAACTGTTCCAGGTTGCCAAGTTCTCCGATTGATTCAGGTAATGCTTCTAATTGATTCAGGGATACTAATAGAACTTGTAAGTTGCTCAATTTGCCGATAGACTCCGGCAAAGAACTTAATTGATTATCCCCTAGAAGTAGCCACTCAAGTTGATCCAATTCGCCAATGCTATCCGGTACTTTTTTCAGCTTATTCTCCGAAAGCGTTAGCCTTTTCAACTTGTGTAAGTTCCCTAAGCTTTCTGGTAATGCATCCAAATCATTCTTTTCCAAATGTAGGTAGACTAACTCCGTCAAATCCCCAATGGATGAAGGTAGTGTCTTAAGTTGGCACCCAACTAAGCCTAATTTGTAAAGCTTCTTTAGTTCCCCGATTTCGGCTGGTATCTCTTGGATCTTGTTTTGTGAAAGGCCCAGAAATGCCAAGTTCTTCATTTTCAAAATCTCTGGCGGGAAAGTAGTGAGGTTTTGACCAGAAAGGTCGAGTTCTACGACTTTCTCCGGATCTTTTTTCGCCTCTTCTAGAGATTTTGTAAAAATGCTTCCTTCCGGAAATTGCGCATGCAATAGAGAAGGTAGCAGCAGTAATAGAAATAGAAGACGGCCTATTCCTGCAATTGAGCTTGGACCAAAATGATTGAATTGTATAAACATAAGCGCGTCAATTTTGATAATTGAAATTTTAGTTTGTCACTGACAATTTTTGTGTTTTTAAGCCACCCTTTTGGTTAAAAGGCTTGCTTCCTTTGGGCGCAACTCTTCTACCTAAAACACTGTCCACAAAAATTGTCAGTGAAGGGCTTAGTTCAATTTCGGTCTTGCCCTCCTACTTAAGTCTCTAGAAAGGCCTACAGGACCTAAGTATTGAGGGTGAATATAAATGCTTTTGCTTTTAGTCTTAAAAAGCCTTGCCTTTTACTCTACTCTCAATATCCCTCGCATACTGGCTGCATGCCCAGGGAAAGTACATACATACTCATAATCTCCAGGCTCTGTTGGTGCCTCGAAGTAGATGACATCATTGCTATTCGGCGTGAGTAGTGTGGTGTGATATAAGACATTTTCTGAATCGGGAATAAAGCCCTTCTCCTGCCCTTCTAATCCTAAAGCCACCGCCTTAGTCCCTATTTCATTCGCTGTTCCTGGTTTTACAATCAGTAGATTGTGAATCATATCATCGGGGTTATTGAAAGCTAATTTGACTTTGCTACCAGCTTTAACAGTTAGCAGTGTTTTGTCAAATAACATTCCAGCTTTCGCGTTCAGTTCCAAGCTTTCCTCTGGACCATCTGTCCAACTAGCAGGCATCTTCGTGATACGTTTGGGGCTAATAATGTTTGTGTTTACGCCTTCTGTATTGTCATGTCCACTATGATCGGCCATATCCATTTTATCTCCAGCCGGAATACGATTCAAAGTATAGTAAGCCAAAGGGTGCACCAATGGCTTACCTTTGGCATTCTGCACGCCTTCTGCCTTGATCTCGTAAACGTATCCCAAGCGGAGTCCCTCTACATATAGCCTTATACTTTTCCCATCTTCTGCCACGTTTATTTTTTGAATGCCCCTCTTTTCCAAATCAATGACAGGGCTACCATAATTGTGCCGATAGAGGTAGGTAAAGTCTGAGATAGAATAGGAGCTAATATCCTCCGCAGCAGCTTTATTTACTGGCTCGGTAAAGGTCAGCAAGAAACCATCGGGCTGAATGTTGATATTCTGTATTTCAAAGGGCGTTTTCCCGGTAAAGTTTAGCTTTTCCAGTGCATAGCGTTCTTTTCCAGTAGAAGCCCAACCTCGGTTCGTTTGACCGACATACAAGGACTGATCCGGCCCCCAAGCCAATCGAAGCACGCCAGAGGAGAAACCTTTTCGGAAAGGTAGGCATGCCCCTTGATATACACCATCTACCTTCTCCTGAACGACTCGCATGATCTTACTATGCCCTTGATCACCAACTAGTAGCTGGCCTTTGAAAGGGCCAAATTTATCATGATCAATCAACAATACATCAGAAGTAGAAATCCCCATTAAAGTATGTGGAAACCAAACACTTGGAGGCTTGACAGCTGGGTGCTTTTCTTTATATGAGTACAATGAGTATCCCAAAGTATCCGAAATATCCGCCATCGTCAATTTCACGGGAGAACCGGGTTCACCACTCCATTTCAAACCCTCTGGATGCCCTACAAAATCCCCCTTCTCAATATGAGTCATCCGTCCGGAGCCTACCCAATCACCTTGGTTCTCGGTATAGAATATATCTCCCTGCGCATTTGCTCCAAAGCCAGCTGGAGAACGCATTCCCACTGCTACAGGACTCATTTCCCCTTCTGGTGTAATCTCCAACATCCATCCTCTCCATTTAGACAGACTAGCTCCACGGCCAATCCATCCTAGGTTGAGGGTCACCATCATATTTCCATTTGGTAAAATCAAAGGACCGTAAGAATACTCATGGTAGTTTCCTACCAATGGCCAGCCATAAATTTTTCTAAAACTGTCTGCCTTGCCATCCCCGTTCTTATCTGCAATACGTGTTAACTCAGCGCGTTGCGTACAGAAATATTCGCCATCTTTATACGCCAAGCCTAGCGGTTCGTGCAATCCTTGTGCATAACGTACGAAGGTAGGATTTGCACTACCAGGGTTTTCGATAGTCCAAATCTCGCCACGGCGTGTACACACGGCTAACTTTCCACTTTCATCGAAAGCTAAACCACCAGCTTCCAACACAATTCCTTCTGGGATGGGTACTTTATTGATCGTATAATAGTCTGCCTCTTTCTGCAGCATAGGACTTTGGGCATGCACGCTCAACAACCCAATAACCAAAACATAAAAAACGAAATATCTTTTACTAAACATTTTTTCTGATTTTCCGCAGCGCAAACACCCGAATTTAGCCTGGTCATTTCCGGGTAAAACTTCGGATGTTTCGCCCACGCTTTTACTCAATAGTTTTTTCAGCGTATCTTTTAAAGCTTACCAGATGAGGCTATATGTCACGCCTGTTTTCCCCGCTAAAGGTACGAGTAGCAGGTCATTGTGCTCCCCTCCAACAATGGCTTCTTCCACATCGATATAGTATTCGCCATCGATTCGATACCAGCCAGACTCTAATACATCGATCTTACCCTGAGCTATTCGCACATGATGACTAGCATTAGGCTGCCCCGCTAAGACCTCTATCGTTCTTTCTACATTTCCATCACTCGTGGGTAGTGTCTGATCCGTGAATTGTAAGCCGTCATATCGGTATTGGAAAATTGGATAACCATCAGCGTCAATATCATAGCCATCTATAGAATAACCTGCTGAAAGACCTTGAGGCCAAGCAGCATGGGCACCCTCCATTTTGGCTACAGTTACCCCGGCAGAAGTTTGTGCACTAGCATTGCCAGGAACCAAAAGTTGACTGTGTCCACGTCCAACCCACATATCTGTCACGTCCGCAAACGCTCCTCTCCAGGCATGAAGTAAGGTACCTTCTTCTAGGTCAAATGTATAATGTACCCCTAAAGGACTACCAACAGAAATCGGGAAGTTGCGTTTTTCTCCTTGATGGTTTACGAAACTCCGAATCAACTCCGGTCCTTCAGTAGGGTTTACTACGAGTCTCTCTCGTTGATTCCCGGAGGATGCTGGCCTATCCTTAGCTCCCAAGGCGTGCCTTTTGATACTAGGTCCCTCATAAAAAACCAACAGTCTCTTCCCCCAAACATCTTGGTAATAGGTAAGTTCAATGAGGTGTGTGCCTTTGGTCAGCTCTACCATTCCTCTTTCTGTTCCCATACCAGGTTCTCCATCATTGTGGACAATGAACTCTCCATCAATCAGGAGATCCCCTCCATCGTCAATTTGGGTTTCAAATAAGTATTGTCCTGCTACAGGAACCTCCAACTGACCAGAAAATGACATGGCATATTTATCCACTTCACCTTCTATTTCCACATCAAAATCCTCTTTTGTACCGGATGAGGAAGCGGTCATCGTATCCAGTTGAGGTAGTCTATCCCACGAACCATGATAAATTTTATATTGAATATTACTCACTTGTAGCTGATCCAATGTATAGGCTTTATAATTGATTTCCTTGAAAGCAGCTTCACTCTCCACATTAGAAAACACCAAAGCCGCTTCAGCTACTTCATCCTTATGCATTGCCCCTGCTGAGGGTCCACTCAACTCTATCTCTTCAAAGAGTGTATATCCATTCAAACGCAGATAGTGAATTTTGGCCTTGCTCAACAGCGTGCCATTACCATCAAAACGAGGAGCTTCGAAATAAAAACTCAGGTCTTGCCAAAGCCCAGGAGCGCGACTCGCATTGACAGGTGTCAAGTGGTCATCTACTGCTGTTGGCCCCAATATCATGCCGCAGTGTTTGTCATCTGTTTTCCAAGTATCATGCAACTGTATAGCATAGCGGCCCTGTAACCACAATTGAGCTTTCCCTCCTTTAGGCAGCAAGAATTTCAAATCCATCTCCAGGTCTCCGTGAGAGAATCCAGTTGCTAATTGCTCGGCTCCCGCAACGGTCAACACTCCTGTTCCCTCCTCTCTCCGAATACCTCCGTCCTCCGTGGCCGAGGCAAAGGCGGCTCCGGCAATAGTCCAAGCTGGATCCGGACTATCAAAAACGGCAAGGTCTTCTAGTGACATAGGTTGTTTAGGAAGTGTAGTAGGTACGACAGGCGCATCGACTTCTTCTTCTGCCAGCGTAGCTTCTCCTTGGCAAGCAGCCAAGACTAATAATAAACAAATAGCTTTGATACAAAGTAGCTTAGGATATCTCCGAACCACACTAGTCAAGGTTGATCGACCTCGTAGTTGGGGGGTGATCTCACGCCTCTTCATCATCAACATAAAGTTGGCCCAAGGTTTCATTCTGTTTTGTTTTGTATGAAAGTAATTACAACGGCTTCCTACAAATCTAGTATTTTTCCAAACTAAGGCGTCATAAGTAGCAAGCGCATCGATCTTGAAATAGTCCTTTCTCTACCACTTATGATTTTTAGGCCTGCAAAAAGCGCTTTTTGATGGATACTTGGCAATAAAAACCCTGGATAAGAGATGGCAATGACCGAATTGCATCAGCTTCTCACTATCTTTAGGAAAATCCTTCTTAGACAATTCCCGTGAACAGTCATAAAGTGAGACAAAAAAACGCCACTGACAATTACTGTCGGTAAAGGATTGAATTTCACTTTTGAATGTCTCAAAAACACGAGATTTGTCTAAGAATCAAAAAAATCACGGTAGGCTTGTACCTAAATACAAGGAAATAGTAACACTGCCAGTTAATCAATATACACTCGCTGGCGCAGCTATCTATCAACCATACAAGCACTGCATACTCAACCAATCACTATTAAAGTATCCTCATGAAGATTTTAAAGATCACATTACCGGCCTTTATAGCTAGCTTATTTTTGGTGACACTCGTATTGGCTCAACCGGCCCCGATGACCCAAGCCGAAATGGTGGGATTATCTACGGAACGCTTGGCAAAAATCAACGATAAGATGCAGTGGTATATTGACGAAGGGAAGTTAGGAAGCATTGTTAGTGTAGTGTCCAGAAAGGGCAAATTGGTACATATGGAAAGCTATGGCAAGACTCGTATCGATGGGGGTAAGGCCGTTACACCTACCACAATCTTTCGCATTTTCTCCATGAGCAAGCCTATCGTTAGCGTTGCTTTAATGACACTTTATGAAGATGGCAAATTTCATTTAGATGACCCTGTATCCAAATATATCCCATCCTTCGGCAACTTGAAAGTGTACGACAATGGAGCCATGGTGGATCTACAACACCCCATGACTGTGGAGCACCTACTCACTCACACCTCCGGCCTCAGCTACGGCTGGAGCCCCACTGCCGTGGATACCCTTTATGCTATGGCCAATATCTGGGAACCAGGACGTAACCTAGAAGCCTTCGTCGATCGAATCGCTACCCTGCCTTTAAATTTTCAGCCCGGTGCAAGGTGGGAATACGGCGTATCCACTGATATCGTAGGCCGTTTAGTAGAGGTAATTTCAGGCCAGCCCCTTGATAAATATCTTCAAGATCGCATTTTCACTCCATTGGGTATGGTCGATTCCGGTTTCTCTGTACCTAAAGAAAAGCAAGATCGCTTAGTGTCAGTATATGCACCAGATGGCAAAGGAGGAATATTTGCTATGGAAACACCGCTAACAAATGGGATTAAATCTCCTGCCGTACTCTTCTCCGGTGGTGGCGGATTAGCTTCTACACCAGCTGACTACTTACGCTTTGCTCAAATGCTAGTGAACGGTGGCGAATTAGATGGGAAACGAATTTTGGGAAGAAAAACCGTGGAGTTAATGCTCATGAATCATCTTCCGGATGGCATGACAGTTGGCAACACTAACCCCGGAGCAGGTTTTGGTTTAGGCTTTATGGTTACACTAAATCCAGCACACCGTACGGAGATGGGATCAGTAGGTGAAGGTACATGGTCGGGTTTGGCCAATACTTTCTTTTGGGTAGACCCAAAAGAAGAAATGGTAAGTATGATGTTTACACAGTTCTTGCCACATAGTTTTTACCCTATCCATAGAGAATTTAAGAATTTAGTATATCAGTCCATTATAGACTAGCTCTTTCAAGTGGCGATTATTGACGGTATAGGCGATAATCGCTACTTCCCTACTCCATTTTTCACTTCTTTCCCTAGTTTACCAAACCATTTGGCCATGACGTTGGCGGCGGGTTTATTATAGGGTGTAAAATTGATACTCTGTCCACTGTTCGGCGCACCATCGTAACCTTTCCATTCCCAAAACAAAGCCCCTGCAAACCAATCCTCCTTCCAAAACACCTTGAAAAAAGCTTCATAACAATTGGCTTGTGTTTCCGTAGAGACTTTCTCGTACAAGCCGCCCAAACTACTAGCCCATGCCCAGGGTTCAATAGCCGCATCACAAGAGCTTTTATAGCCAATCTCTGTAAACAGAACCGGTTTATTGTAGCGTTTAGACATGTCTTCAATTTTCTTGACATGTGGCTTCCATCCTTTTACTAACTCGTCTACAGAAGGATTTTCTTTCTTGGTCAGGGGGAAATAAGCTTGAATCCCTATGTAATCTAGGTCATCCCAGAAAGTCACATCTTCGTATTCTTGATACCAATTTGCCCCATAGGTAAGTTTACCACTGTACACTTTCCTAATATCCCGTATGAGTTCTCGCCAAAACTCAGGTTGTTTTTTAACTACCATATGTAGTTCCGCCCCGATACAGAAAAAAGGTAACCCTTGTTCTTCACTCATCTTGGCGTAGCCCAGAATAAATTCACGATAACTTGCCTGCCATGCTTTCCAAGCAGCTTCATCCGCCATTTCAATATCGGAACGCCACTTACCTCCAGAAGGAGACCCCATCCAAATGTGCGGCTTCATCATTACTTGCAGGTTCAAGTCCTTAGCTCTTTTAATGAAGTCCGCATATCTTTCCGCACGACTACTACCATTCCTAGAATTTCGGCCAATGCGCAAATTAGGGCTATCATAGTCCTCCTGATAGCTATAGGGCACTAGTACGACCCACTCTATATTGTTTTTAGTTATGGGAGTGAGAATATCTCCGTTGAATCTGCGGCTTCCAAAGTAGTGGACCCCACGAATCTTGCCGTCTTTCTTAAAACGTTGCAGAGCCGAGCCACTCTCATTCTCTATTGAATGATCCCATTCATAAGTATAATCTCTTTCTTGGGTATACCAATCGGCATATTTCCAGCCAGCTATCCCTAACACTAGTGGTAATAAAATGACTAAAGATAAGCGCTTAAGTACTAAGCTAGCTCCTCGTTGCTGGTATAGACGCCAAGTATTCCGAATAGCCAAGTATAGTAGCAATGGGATATGAGAGACAACCCAGCTAAAGGGATGGCGAATCAACATTTGTCCGAGGTCTAGTTGCACCGAAAAGAACTCCTTCCAGGTGGTTCCCGTATTCCCCATACTAAGTCCAAGAAAAAACCAGAGCAACAGAAATGAAAAAAAGATCCAAAGCAGGTATCGTTTTATTTGAGGCAGTCGAGCTTTCATAAGGCAGTTAATCGATATTACGAATTAAGTCCCCTGAAAATACAGCAATTTATGCGCTTATCCCATTGTTCAAGCCAGGGAATTTACGTTTCACTCCCCCTTTGGCAAGCTATCCTCATAATCCTCCCAGCCTTCCACCAAAGCTTTCACCACAACTTCCCCTACCATATAGGCAGACTCCAGAGAGGGAATGTACGCTGAATAGCCCTTCCCAGTGAGTTTTTCGCCCGCCAAACTTTGCTGAGCAGTGATTCCTGGCCATTGCATGCTAAAATTGGAAGCAGTGCGGAGCACCATGAGTCTGTTCTTATCCACCAAGCCACTCTGATGCAGGCGGTCTAAAGAATGATAAGTTCCCATTTCCTCCATCGCGGAAGTGACAAAATCCCCTTCCCCTCTAGTCCAATATTTCACCCAATCATTAGCCCATTCTGTGAGTAACTCCCCATGCCAATAGGTACTACCCGCTAGTTGATCTCCCTTTAACACGAAAGGCTTCATCTCGGCTGCAGCATAGCCAGTATATTGCTCTCTCATCGACTTTATTTCGTCATTATCCGGCAACTCCATATCCTTGGTAAGGCCATAAGCCCAGTTTACTAAGTCGGGATTGAGGCGAGCCACTACCCCCTCATTATTGGTGGCTACAGGTTGTGCATAAGGCTCCGTGCGACGTAAGGGGATATAGCCTGTTTTCCAATCCTCGGGAATTTCGCGCGCATCAATTTCATGGCTCAGGTCGCCATCTACCAACCATTCCGCCCAAGCTGCTGATCCAGTAGGCGCATCGGCCGGATCCACTCCACTGATTCCTGCCACTAGCCAATAAGCTTTACTCAGATCAAATCGATCATCAAGTCCCAGAGCCATGATAGAGGCAGCCGATTTAGTATTACCAATCCCCGTCATGATGCCCAAGACCTGTAACTCAGGATTGTAACGTAGCTGTCGATATCCTTGTGGGAATGCAAAGCTATCCGGCAAAGGAAGTCGCTCTACCCAATACTGCATTTCACCTGGTCTATCGCCCGTTTCTTCCCCAGTTTCAAACATACTCACTACGACTACTTTTACGGGGATTTTGGCAGCAGCAGCAGTATTGTTGGTATTTTGACAACTGACTATCAATAAAGAAGCCATACAGACATAGCCGAAGCTATGGCAAGTACTTTTGAGTTGAGCTAGCACTGATATTTTCATTATGCATATTATAGAGAGATGATTCCAGAAGCTCCGAAAACGCCTCTAATTCAGGAAAATCAACCTTATTCAGTTCACCATCATGTTTACCAACTAGCGATGGTTTCCTCCACGAACCTCCCCCACTGTTCTTCCCATACCGCTAAGGCCTCCATTTTTTCTTCTTCCGACAAGGCCGCATGTTCCAGGCTATTGCGGCAAAGTTGTTTTAAGGCTGCTAAATCCAACTCCCAAGCCATATAAACCGCCCAAAAATCATACGAAAGGCCTTCATAGTCAAAGATCAAGGGATCATCAGAGCTAATGACACAATCTACCCCTCTTCGCAGGTAAGTGCTGGCGGGGTGTATCCGAAGATCTCTAAGGTACCCCAGGATCTGATTGCTCAAAGGGTTGACTTCAACACAAATATTATTCCGCTTCACCTCCTCAATCAGGTTCGGGAAACGGAATAGATTAAACCCATGGCCGATCCGCCTGGTACCGAGCAGAATGGCATCATACAAATTGGCTACCGACGCCCAATCGCTCTCTCCATCATGAAGGTAGAGTGGCAATTCCACTCTTCTCTTGGCTTCTAGCGAATCCAGCCGAAGGAAGGTTTTTGCATGAAAAAGCGTTGCCTCTCCATTATCTTCTTCCGCTACTAAATCGTACCCCTTAAGCCAATCGGGATAGCGCTTCTTCATGCTTACAGCTGCCTGAATATCTTCCCAAATCACAGTGTTGCTTTTGAAACGCAAATCTGTATGGATAACTTTCAAACTGAAAGCGGATTGTTTTCGTCGCTGCCGTTCCACCGCTCTTTCCAATATTTCTACGAACTCACTAATTGGAAGGCCTCCTTGGGGATGCTCCAGATCATACATCCGATTCCTAAAGGGAGTTCGCAATTCCACATGCTGTATCTCATCTGCCACCAATACATCCAGCCCCCGATCTAGATAGGCCGGAAAAATGGGCTTGTAAGTAACAAAGCGGTAGATGCGTTGAAAGATAGCTTCAAACTCATACCAAATATCCACGGAGTCGCGATCAATTTGCTCATCAAAAGTTATTAGTGAATATAACTCCTGAGCAAAACCGGGTTGCTTTGCATGCAGGGCCTTAGCTGGGTAGAAGCCGGCCGGAGCCTCCCCTTCTTTGAAAGCCTGGAATTGCCCCTTGACATAGGTGTCATTGGTTGCTTCCCAAAAGACATGCATTTCGGGGGTCGCAATGGCTTTATCGATCACCCAATTTGCATCACCCATAGCTAATTGATGTAAATGCAGTATACCCCCCTTAGGCATTTTCCGCAAAACCTGGAAGATTTTGGTTCCCTCAATATGTTGTTTGGATTGATAGAAATTGCGGGCAGGCGGAAAAAAATGACTGTCTTTATAATGCTTGATGAGTTGGCCTTGCTCTATTTGCATTAACCTATTCAATTCCTGCTCCTGAGCCGTCAACTTTAGATGTGCATCAAAGTACATTGCGCTGTCTACTGCCATCAAAGCTGCTCGTTGTTCCAGATATCGCTGAAACCCTAGATCAACTTGACTAAATAGCAGTATTGGAAATAGAAAAAAAACAATTAATCCGAATCTGTTCGTGGCCATAATCTGGAGATATAGCAAAGCAATTGAAGTGAAGATAGCGGGCGAAAGTGCAGGAAATTTCTGCCTATGCGCCAAAAGTAGGGAATTTCAAAGAGAGTCCAATATTAGTAGAAGGCTGCACATTGATCTTTCTGAGAAAATCCTATGTTTGTAAGCCAAACAGATGGCCAAATAATGGATCAATTTTTCAAACTCACAGAGAAAGGAACCAATGTAAGAACAGAAATTCTTGCCGGACTCACCACCTTTCTTACTATGTCATATATCATTTTTGTTAACCCATCCATCCTTGCCAAAGCAGGGATGGATGCGGAAGCAGTACTTGTAGCCACCTGTATTTCTGCCGCAGTAGGTACGCTACTTATTGGTCTACTAGCTAATTTCCCCTTTGCTCAGGCTCCGGGGATGGGATTGAATGCTTTTTTCGTATTTACTGTAGTACTCACGCTAGGTTATACTTGGCAACAGGCTTTGGCCATTGTTTTTCTATCCGGTATTCTTTTCATTTTATTAACGGTTACAGGCTTAAGAAGCGCTATCATAGCGGCGATACCTTTAAACCTAAAACTAGCTATTGCACCGGGAATTGGGCTCTTCATAGCCTTGATTGGGCTCAATAATGCCGGATTGATTGATATGAATCAAGGGCCTATTATTGATATCATTCTTGGGAGTGAAACCTTGGAAGCCGGCTCATTGATCGATCAGGTTCAATCGGCTCCCCCGCAGATTATCGAACTAGGAGACCTTTCCTCTTCTCCGGTATTATTGGCTGTGATTGGTTTTGCCTTGTTGACTATCCTAATGGTACGAAAAGTCGGCGGAGCTATGCTATGGGCTATATTGGGGACAACGCTAATTGGCATACCAATGGGGGTGACACTGATTCCGGACACCTACAGTATTGACAAAATCAGCTTGGCGCCTACCGCCTTCCAACTGGACCTGAATGGCTTATTTGCTGTCCCGCAAGGCAGCACTCCTATGGAAAGTATTCTGACGATCATGGTTGTGGTGTTGAGTTTCACCTTGGTAGATCTCTTTGATACATTAGGGACCTTGCTAGGAACTGCTGCCAAGGGAGATATGCTTGATGCGGAAGGTAACTTACCTGGCATGAATCGAGCGTTATTCTCTGATGCTACGGCTACCTTAATTGGTTCACTGCTGGGTACCTCTAGTGTTACTACCTATATTGAAAGTGGTGCAGGAATAGTAGCGGGGGGAAGAACAGGCCTGACTGCAGTGGTAGTAGCCATCCTGTTCTTATTTGCTATACTGTTAGCCCCTATCGCAGGAATGATACCTGCCGCTGCCACGGCGCCAGTTCTGATTATGGTCGGTCTACTGATGCTCGATGGAATTCGAAAACTTGACCTTCAGGAGTTTTCTTCTTCTATCCCGGCTTTTCTCTTGATCATTTTGATGCCTTTCACCTATAGCATTGCTAATGGAATTGCGATAGGTATGATGTTCTATGTCTTAATTCAGATAGTATTGGGCAAGGGCAAAGCGGTACACCCTATTTTGTATCTCTTGGTTTTCCTTTTCTTGATGCGGTACATCCTCATTTAGCGGATATAAAGGCGAGTTTTGCAAGAAAAAAGCATAGCTAGAAAGTAAGGATATTAGTAATACGACTCTTTCAGGACAGTTCATCAGGAGTTTTCCCCAATATTCAATCTGAATACTTTTGCAATTGGAGAATTAACAATACCTTCGCTGTCAATTCCGACTTGAACAAGAAGTGTAGGACACAAAACCGGAGTGTGATTGTGTGACCTATGTCTGTCGGCGCGAATAAAATCAATACGACAGAACGATCTTTTGTTCCTCCACCGATACAATTATCCCATTGCAGGTAATTCATTAGCGATTTTCCACAAAACACTAGAGCTCAAAGAAATCCAAAGTGTATCCGACTAAGTAGAGATCAGGATCAGAACAGCCCTAATTGTTTAACTCCAAGAGAGAAACTTTTAGCAGTTCTGTATTTGGTCAGTCCTTAATCCCGTTGGCATCGAAAAAACTTGATCTAAGCTGTAGTCCCAATATTCCAATTGGGTTTCAGCAACACTGAGGTGCTTTAAGAATGGTAGCGTTACGCGATAGAAACTATTCTTAAACTACTTTGAAACAACGCATTTAAGTAGGCAACTTACTCACACTATTTTAAAACTTAGGCAGTATGCAAAAATTCTTTTTACCCTTTGCGCTTATCTGTATCATGGTACTAGGTGCTACTTCTAGTATTTTTGGACAGGGTGCAACTACTTCCACCATGAATGGGAAGGTCACCGACGCTGATGGAGCTTCTCTACCGTTGGTGACTGTACAAGCTATTCATGAGCCAACTGGTACCATGTATGGCACCGTGGCTAATGACGATGGCAAGTTCTTTATCCCAAATATGAGAGCGGGTGGGCCGTACAAGGTCATTGCTTCATATGTAGGCTTTGAAGACGCTACACAGACAGGGGTTTTCCTCACCTTGGGACAAACCTATAAGGTAAATTTGTCCATGAGTGAGACAGATATCGTTTTGGAGCAGGTGATCGTTACCGCTACTTCAGGAGATATTTTTGATGGAAATAGAACTGGAGCGGAAACCTATGTTAGTGAAGAAGCCATTTCTGCGCTTCCAACAGTGGACCGTAATTTCCTTCAGGATTTTGCGCGATTAGATCCTCGTACTTCCCCTTCTCAAAAAGGGAATGCGAATGGTGGTGGTCTTTCAGTAGCAGGTATGAACAACCGCTATAACGCCATTTTCTTTGACGGAGCAGTAAACAATGATGTTTTCGGTTTGGCGAACTCTGGTACCAATGGTGGCCAGGCTGGGATCACGCCCATTAGCCCTGATGCCATCGAACAAATTTCGATTGTCTTGGCTCCTTACGATGTGACCTATGGTGGTTTCGCTGGAGCCAGCATCAATGCGGTGACCCGTAGTGGCACCAATAATTTCGAAGGGTCTGTTTATGGGTTTTACAAGGATGAAAACTTTGCTGGAAAGACCGCGGGGGAAGACCTGGAGGTGAGAGAGAAACTCGCTCCATTTACCTCTTACACGACTGGACTTAGACTAGGTGGCCCACTAATCAAAAATAAATTATTCTTCTTTGCTAACCTTGAAATCCAAAGGGATGAAGAACCAAAACCTTTTGACTTCAGTACTTATCAAGGTTTGGCAGACGCGGCTAAATTGTCGCAGCTTACCAATTATCTAAACAGTGAATATGGGTACGATCCAGGCGGGTATGAAAATAATGCAACCACTCGTACTACTGACCGATTCCTGTTTAAGTTAGACTGGAACATCGATCCAAAAAATAGTCTTTCAGCGCGATATAGTTATGTGAAAGGAGTGGAAGAAGATGTATTACGTCCAAGTAATACTTCCTTACCTTTTGCCAACGCTGGGGTATTCTTCCCTTCTACTACCAATTCTGCAACCGTTGAATTGAAGAGTACTTTATCAGATAACTTATTCAACAAGCTAGTGGTTGGGGTTACAACCGTTAGAGATGACCGGGACATCCTTGGTGATGTTTTCCCTAGAGTACAAGCGCAGGATGGTAACGCGACCGTCATATTCGGAACGGATAATTTCTCCTACAGTAACATCGTATTCCAGGATGTTTACACGATCACTGATAACTTATCTATCAGTGCTGGAAAGCACACTTTCACGGTAGGCACGCACAATGAGTTTTTCAAAATACAGAACCTATTTACCATCTTCTCCACGCCACGATACTTCTACGACAACCAAGTAGATGACAATGGAAATATCACACAAACTGGTTTGGATGCATTCTTGGCTGGGGCACCCGCCTTTTCTCTATTTGGACACGAGCAACCACTAACACCGGGTGATGCTGGAAGTGTAAGGTTTGGCGATGAAGCAGAAAATTTAGGGCCTACTTTCAATGCGGCTCAATTGGCATTTTATTTTCAAGATGACTGGGAGGTGTCCGACAATTTCAAGTTGTCGCTTGGTTTGAGAGCTGACATTCCTATTTTCATTGACAACCCACCACTTCAGAACGAAGCCTTTAACAAGGAAACCATCCCGCAACTAGAGGCAGCAGGATATGATCTTAAAGGGGCGCAGGCAAGTCAAGCACCAGGAACCTCCATCATGTTAGCCCCAAGAATTGGCTTCAACTGGGATGTAAATGGAGATCAAAGAACACAAGTTCGTGGTGGTACAGGTATTTTCACTAGTAGAGTGCCTTGGGTATGGCCAGGCGGAATGTTCATTAGAAATGGCTTGAACTCTAGTTTCGCTCCTGGTTTTGGCCCTTTCGGAGCTACGCCAAATGAGTGGAGAGATCGTTTGAACCTTAGTTCACCATCTGGAGATGTAGATTTGTTTACCGAAAACTTCAAGTATCCACAATTCTGGCGCTCAAGCTTAGCCATCGACCAGAAATTGCCAGGGAATATGATCCTGACTGTAGAGGGAATGTATACCGATGCCATTAATGATTTGAGTGTTACCAATGTCAATCAAGCTCGTTCTACTCAAAACCTGCAAGGTGCAGATAATCGTCCGATCTTTAGCGGGGATTTGATTGATGACACCTACAACTACATTACCTTAGTAGACAATACCAATCAAGGATATACAGCTAACCTTTCAGTTCAATTGCAAAAGCCTTTTGCAAATGACTGGTTAGGTAGCTTTGCTTATTCTTTTACTCGAGCCGTATCCTTATTTGATGGTACTGGTTTTATCAACTCTACCAACTGGCGTGATAATACAGCCGTCAATGGCAGAAACAACCCCATCTTGACTCGTGCTACCTTTGATTCAGGTTCACGCCTTAGTGCATTTGTAGCCAAGAAATTCAAGTGGAACGAAAATGTAGCCACAACCATTTCTTTGTTCTATAATGGACAATCTGGACAACCTTTCTCCTATGTGTACACTAATGGGGATGCTTTGACTGGAGAAGATAGTGAAGATAGTCGAGCTTTGATCTATGTGCCTGCCAGCCAAAGCGAAATCGTTTTCGCTGATCAATCTACGGCAGCTGCACAGTGGGCAGCCTTGGATGCCTTCATTTCTGGTGATGATTATCTAAGTTCTCGCAGAGGTGATTATGTAGAACGCAATATGTCTCGTACACCTTTTGAGAACCTTTTTGACCTGAAAATTGCACAGGATGTAAGCTTCAAGGTTGGGGAGAAAAAGCACACTTTCCAGATTACCTTTGATATTTTCAACTTAGGTAATTTCTTGAACCCAAATTGGGGCAAGAGTTATTTCGTGGGAGATGGTGGTTATTTCCGCTTACTACGCTTTGTTGATTTTGAACCTGGTACGACTACCCCTCGATTTGCTTTTGACGGGGTAAATGGAGACCCTTGGACCTTGATACAAACTGGTACAAGAAGTGCTCGTTGGTATAGCCAAATCGGAGTTAGATACTCCTTCTAATAGCTACTTCTTTTTGGAAAAATGAAGAGCCTCCTCACCGGAAGATCGGTTGAGGAGGCTTCTTCTTTACGGTAGTCGAAGTATACTATTTGTTCTTCAACAGTCGGGTCAATTCTCCAGTGAAAGGTTTATTATTAATCAACTATGTTCAATTCCCCTATGGCTTTATCTAAGGAGATCTTTCCTTGGCGATAGCCGGCCAAGGTAGACTGCTTAGCAGTGATGCTCAAGTTCTCTGGGATCACTTTGCAATCTCGACAACCTTGAAAGTTTACCTTAAACACAAGTACTTCTCCTTCATTCAACGACTTAGCGATACTTCCATATTCCACTATATTCTCTTTTAAAGTCGATAGGAATTCAGGATAATGCTCGTCAGGATTTTCTCGTTCATCCTCATCCTCACCGTCTTCTTCACTCTGCTCCTGAGGATCGAGGAGTGTAACGCCATTTTGTCCATCTCTGAATAATTCTAAGCGGCCACCAAACCGACCACCTCTACAGCGAGTGTTCATCCGCATATTTACAACCAAACCCAGTTCAGGAATATACTCAGATTTTGGAGTGCTTCTGCTACTTATGCAAGGGCTACCACTTAGGTCATTTTTGTATAAACGAGAGAAAATGGAATTGATCAATTTCATGTCCTTTGTTTCCTTCGCCACATCTTCTTTCCCTTCACTATAGGCAATCTTCTGCTCAAATTGCTCCTCACTAAGGTTACCCCTTTGTAGCGCATCAATATCAGATTTTAGCACCATGGCCGTATATACACCACTCTCATCATCCAAATCTTTGTCTCTTAGATTACTCCAACCATCTCCGCTGCTCCAACCATTGATCACCACTGCCACACTATTATCGTGAACGTAACGGATGAGTACCTTTTCCGAAGGTTTTATGCCTTTAATCAAGTATCCATAATCCACGAAGAAGTCACGGCTTACTTTCTTGAAGAAGTCAAGGTTACCTTTTGATTCTATGACTACGTCATCTCCCTCAACTACTACACCTCCTTCAACCTTCACGTCTCCCTTTTTGATTTTCCGCTTCTTCCCATCTGTATCTAGATAGATCGTGTAAGGTAAGCGCTCATGGATCTTTGCCAATCCCTTCAGGTTATAATTATACCCAGAGGAGAAATTATTGTCTCCTATCGAAAAACTGCTATATCGGGTCCCCCCACCAATCGTAAACAAAGCTCCAAAATCTTCGATGTAAGTTCCTTCCACATTGCTAAAACTGCCATTGAGCCCCACGACAACTACATCTTCTGATACTTCTAACTCTTGTTGCAATAGAGAGGACAAGATATTCTCTGCAATCTCAATTTCTTTCATCACTTTAGACTTACCTCCTCCCTGCGCCGAAGCGATCAAGGGCAAAAGGGCAAGACCAAGTATCCATATTTTCTTCATGATTATTTGTTTTTCAAATTAGTTTAGAAAATTTCCATTCACGATATCATCTAGTACAGCAGCTGTTTCTGTATGATTTCTTTCTACATTTTTATAAAGATGTACAAACTCCGTTTCTATGGCTTTTAAGTCTAACAAACGCGTTTGTTCCCAGTCTGAATACAAGCCTGTCAACATGGTTTCCAATTCTTGCTTCTGTGAAACTTGCATGCTCTGCAAAAAGGCAGCGAATTGGGGCAATTGCTTTTCTTTAAACTGGGCTTGCAGAACGGCTAGATCGGCCTGCCTCCGAGCCGTAAAACGCTGCCACTGCTCAGCGATGGCCACTTGCTGCGCTTCACTATTTGCCATCAATTGACTTTGCCATAACGAATCCATCGCCACCAGTTTCTGGTTGAATTCCATTTCTTTCTCTAGCAAGGCCATTTTAAAGTCTTCTGCCTGCTGGGCTATTGCCAGCGTAGCCGCTTCAGTATCTGGGGCTGTTTTTTCTTTTCCAAAAGCAATAACGAAACTGCCTTGCGAAAACTCCATTCTCGCATTCGTCAACCCTAGCAGTAGCAAAAAGGATGCTGCGACCCCCAATCTTAGCCCCCATCGGCGCCAATTAATCTGCGTGGTAGTTCCCAAACTAAGCACAGTAGCTTCGGGCTGTAGATCTGGCAAGTCTTGTAGGCAAAATTGTGTCTCCTGAAAAGCGCCTAGCTCTGCTCGCAATGCTGTATCTGTCTCTAGCTCTTTTTCAAAAGCTTGTTTTTCTTCGGCCTCCATCTCTCCATAGAGATAGGCCATGAGCCGTTCTTCTCTATTCATATCTTATTGCTTTGGTTTGAGGTTGGGTTAAAAAAAATTTCCGCATAGCTTTATAGGCGTAGTACAAGCGTGACTTAGCCGTGTTTTCAGAGATATTGAGGATTTCGGCAATCTCTCGGAACTTCAATTCTTCATACTCCTTCATGATCACTACTGTCCGTTGTTCTTCAGGCAATCGAGCCAAGGCATCTAATACCTGCTTGGATCTTTCCTTTTTCATATACATATAGTCTGCTGCCGGCACGGAATCTCGTTTCTTGCGATAGGTAAGCCGCTCTACCGCTTTTTGGTTCACCTTTCGTCTTCGAGTTTCATTGTGGCAAAGATTGACAACTGTCCGATATAACCAAGACTTAAAGCTGGCAGGGTCCTTGAGTTGTCCCAATTTCTGCTGCATAAGCAAAAAAGCCTGTTGGCTAATCTCCGCAGCCATGTCCTTATCGCCAAAGTAGCGATAGCCCCAGTTGTAAACTCTGGGATACCAGATAGAGAACAATTCATTCATTGCTCTGGTGTCGCCGGCTCGGGCTTTGATAACAAGTGTGTGTGAGTCTTTTTTCAAAATTCCCTTTTTACGGGTGAAATCCTAGGTGCATATTTACTGGGGGTCTTTGAAGCTGTCCAGCGGGGAAATAGAATAGATATAGATTTTACTGTGGCTCTTATCTACGCTTTATTCCTTAAGCACCCTTCTCAATAATTTTCATAGTAAGGAGGAGTGAAGGGGAAGGAAAGTTTTAAGGAGGTGGATTTTTTTTACTTTTTATTTGAAGCAAGGCTTTATTATCGGCGTCTACGGATCTTTCGCCCTTCTCGTAATTGGGTATGGTTATATTCTAGAAACCGAAAAGGAATAGAAACAGGGCCCTCTATGGTAGGTTTCCGAATCACAAAGTGTAAGTGTGGCTGTGTAGAGTAACCAGTATGTCCAGAAAGGCCAAGTATCTCGCCTTTCTCTACTACTTGCCCTTCCTCTACCGCTACCCCACGATACTTTAGATGAACGTAGTAAGCTAGCGTTCCGTCTTCGTGTAATACGACCACGTGATTATCCTTACCTTTGTACTTTGCAGACGGCCCACCTTCCTTGGAATCTTCTTTCACCCGAACGACTCTACCTGCTCTCGCCGCACAGATCTTCTCACCTATGGGCATGGCAAAATCAAGGGCAAACATAGATGCAGGTTCATTATGAGAAAACTGCCCCTTAAACCCTTGAATAAGCTTGTATCCTTTTTTTCGCTGGAAGGGCAAATCATATAGGTAACCAATATCTGGTTTTACCGCAAAAGGATTCCCATGTTCTAGCCGGATACTACCAAAGCTTTCTTGCAACAACCAAGTAGTATCCGCTGCTTTCACTATGGGTACGACCAAAATCTTGGCTCGATCTCCCTGTACAGGTAACACAAAGTTAGAGTGCATTCGCGAATCAGCTGGAACATTTTCATTTACATCCACTTTGACATACAAGGGCATATGTGAGATGTTCGCTACATAGAGTACCAAACTGTCTCGTTCAATTTTCCGCTCCATAGATACATACTGTCCCCATAATGCAGAATCCGTCAAGAAACCACCTAGACATAGCAATATTAGCATAAGATGCTTGGCCTTCCGCTTAGACATAGTCTTTTCCTTTTTGGACTAGCAACATAAAAAGAAGTTGTTCAAGAAAACAGAATCCTTCTCCTTTTTCTAACAGCTAAATAGTGACTTTTGGTACAAAAAATGAAAAGGAATGTAAATTAGAATAAATGGGGAGGTAGTAGTAGACCAGAAAGCAGTGTGCCCTATGTTAGGCAAAAAAGGGGCCGAGAAATGAAAAATATACATTGTACTATCCCTTTTTTTGCTAGTCTACTGAACAGACTTAGTTAAAAGGATCGATCACACTTACCGACTTACTGTTATTTAGAACACTTTGATTCTCGGCCCATAGATTAATTACTCCTTGCCGTATAAAGGTAGTCTGACTAGGGCCTCAGGGATAGTATAATTTCGACAACTGTATGGTAAATCATCCGGCATACTTTGCTGCGATATGGCGTCGATGTAAAGGCGTGATTTCCTGCCCCACATACTTGTAAAATCGAGAGGGAGGTAAATCTGTGATGCTCTTTACTTCTTTAATAAAATGCATTTGATCAAAATATCCAGCTGTGTAAGCGAGGTCTGTAAGGTTAACCACTCGCTGCTGTTTTTGATAGTACAAGGTCGCATTAAATCGGATGATTCTACAGAATTGCTTTGGAGTAAGTCCGATATAAGATTTGAATAGGCGCTCCAAGCGTTTGTACCCCAGTTGAAAATGCAAGGCCAAATCCTTAACGCTGATATCTCCCCGGACGCGTGTTATATGTGAAAGAATAGCATTCAACAGTTTATCGCGATCTCCTTTTTCCCTCCTGGCTTCTTGTATATATTTTTCCAAATACCTAACTCGGCTGCGCCCATCTGTAGCCAAAGCGATTTGTTCTTCTAACTCGTGCATCTTGGCCCCCATCAAATTCTGAATAGGGGCCAAGGTGTTGGTTAGCTCTCCGGGTGATATTCCAAAAATTTCCATCATTGCACCTGGCTTCAACTTAGCCCCAAAAACATCTAACTGGCCACTATTGAATTCGTAATAAACCGATTTCGTCTTTTGTCCAAATATATATCCCTCTTGCAACTTGGCTATGGTTCCTTTCAAGCATGAACGCTGCAGGCTTCCTTGGTTGACAAATAACAATCCAAGCGTCCCATCTGGCACAATCAATTCCGTATGTGATTCCTGAGCAGGGCACTGGGTTTGATGAATCGTAAAAAAAAGATCTACCAAATCGCTTATACTAGAACTAGGTCTATACTCTTTGTACACAGTAAGGCATTTCATGATGGGATACTATCGGCTTGTGCCTACGAAAAAATCGTTAGATCAAAGATAGAGGCAATTAGGAGCTGCCCTCCCCACTCAATCCTGCTAAATTTTGCAACAGCCATAAAAAAAGAGGCATTGCAGTAAAGCAATGCCCCGGTTTCTAAATGGACTACAAATAGGATAGGTTAAATAGTTCTCTTATATCATCTGCAATGTATTTTCCAATACTTGCTCGATTTTGATTTCACATCAGAAATGTCTTCCTCTACTTCCTACACCTCAGTCATTCTCTAGAATTCTCCACCGCCACCATTCATATCACCGCCTCGGCGTCCTCCACCTGATCGTTTCTTCTTCTGGTTCAACCTATAATTGAAAGCTAAAGTGATTTGACGTCGGCGCCAACGGTAAGATCCATCAGAGAAAAAGTTGTCCCCAAAAGTAGTATAGCGACGTAGCTGCGTATTAAATAGATCATTCACACTCAAAGTCACCGTAGCCTTGTTCTTAAGGATATCTTGACTTAAAGCCAAATCTACATTAGACATGGATCGTGATTTACCTTGAGTGGTGGTCCGAGGAGCTCTATAATAAAATCTCAATTGGAAATCTAGATTCTTCTTGACATTAATCATAGAGGTCAGTCGGCCAAACCAGCTCAAGTTATCAGCCGATAAATTACTACCGACATTGTCTCCATTTGTTAAAGAGCGGTAAAAATTCAAGTCTCCATTTAATCGCCACCACTTATAGGGGTTCATTGAGTAAGTGACTTCCAAGCCATAGGCATCCTCAGTCGCGAGGTTTTGCGGAATGGTGTAGGTATTGCCGACTTCATCGATAGTTCTGATTCTTTCAATTACCCCTGTTGAATGGCGATAATAGAGAGACGAGCTTAAAGAGGCTTTTTCCCAATACTTGATGTGTCCGAATTCTATCGAGTGAGTGAATTCTGGGTCTAAGTTCGGATTCCCGCCAAAAAAGTTTCGAGGGTTACTATAGGAGAAAAATGGATTTAAATAGTGAAATCGCGGGCGGTTGATTCGGCGGCTATAGCTCAACTGTACCGCATTTTGAGCAGCCAGATCAAATGTAAAGTGAGCTGTTGGAAAAAGGTTAAAGTAATCTCGATCGTTTACTTCCTCTGTATTCACTAGTTCTGTTCTAACATCAGAATACTCTCCTCTTAAACCTAGGAGATAAGAGAATTTATTTACCTTGTTTCCTACAGAAAAATAGACGCCATGGATATTTTCATCATAGATAAAATCGTTGCTTAAGCCTTCCAGGTTTTGCCAAGCTGCATCTCCAAACTCTTCTACTAGATAATCATTGTTGATTTGTCGAAGAGACCCTCGGTAGCCCGTTTCAAATTTTCCTTCTTTCCCGATGGGATATACATAATCAAGCTGGATTAAATACTGGCTAACAGATTCTGCATTGCTAGACCGCTGAAGCAAGTCCTCATCCCCACTGGCATTCTGATCTGAATTAAAATATTGTTCTAAAAAAGCAGAGGTTTCAGTTTCTGAATTTTCTTCATATTGGAAGTCTACTGTAAACTCTTCCCCTTTCTTGTCCGTCGTCTTCTTGTAGTTAATAGAGTATTGCAAGTCCGTTTCGTCCTCCTTTTCGTCATCTGTACGGCGGGTAACACCAACTGGATTATCTAAACCGAAAAGAAAATCCTCATAGGTAAGGGTAGAAAAGTTATCGTCATTACTGCTTCTTAAAGAAAAAGCGCCGGTCAGGATATCTTTGGGTGAAAAATAGTAATCCATGCCAAAGCGATAGGTTGTAGACAACCCACCTCGCAATCGATCACCTGTTTCTACTAATATAAAGGTCGTATCATTGCGATAGAATTCTTGATATAGATTTCTATCACCAGGGCTTTGGCGAAAGCGTGTACCTACATTAGCAAAAAGGTTTATCTTATCTTGGCGATAATTTAGATTAACTGCTGCACCATGATTATGCGGATTTCCAGTGTTCACATCAAAAGAGCCGTTTAGCCCTCCTTTTGATTCTTTACGCAAAACGATATTGATGATCCCCGTCATTCCCTCAGCATCATATCTAGCAGATGGATTCGTAATCACCTCAATGCGGTCGATCAGGTTGGCCGGCAACTGGCGTAGACCATTCGCATCTCCATTGCCAATCAGGCCCGATGGTTTACCATTAATCAGTATTCGTACATTATCTCGCCCTCTCAAGCTTACATTACCATCAATATCCACACTTACAGAAGGAACATTGTCTAGTAGTTCAGTTACTGAATTTCCGCGATTGGCCAGGTCTTTTCCCACATTAAATACGCGCTTGTCTAATGACATTTGCATCGTACTCTTTTCGGCTCGTACCTCCACTTGTGCCAATGTAGTTGCATCTGACTTCAACTCAACCACACCAAGGTCCAGCTTTCGCTGTCCCTCTTTTAAGGTGATATTTTCAATGATCGTCGCTTTAAAAGAAATGAATTCGACTTTAGCAAAATAACTACCTGGCTGAGCGTCCAACGCAAAAACTCCTTTTTCATTGGTTACCCCTCCGGTCACTAATGCACTATCTTTCTTGGCGAAAAGAGAGACAGCTGCAAATTCTAATACCTCGCCACCATCTCCATTCACTACTTTACCAACGATCCTAGCCCGTTGATCACCTGGATCAGTCTCAGGCTTCACTTCGCCTCCTATCTGCCCAAACAACAAGCTTGGTATCCAGAGCAGCAAAAGCTGTAAAAATATTGCACTTTGAATCTTCTTCATGATGGATTTTTAATACCTCTATACAGTTGGGCTACAATTTTTTATAAATACGACACAATCGGATTATCTCTTTCACACCACAAAAGTATTTGGTGATCTTGACCAGAATTTGATTAAAATTTGAAGGAATTCTGATTTAACTGAAAATGTCCGTTTTTAACAGGATCATAACTTTTCCCCATTTTTGATGAACATTTTTTGAAAACCGTGCAATAGGAGAATCTCACAACGACTTGACTTGTAACGCCAAGCCGCTCCATAACCATAAATCATCGTAGAGATCAGAATATTTGATAAAATTAAATTCCGATAAAGTGTGAATTTCCCATGTTTTATTAGATTTGCGTTTCTCTTATTGAAAAGAGAAAATTTCTCTGGTAGTTAATAATACTACAGGTCAAGGTCAAACACCCATTGTTCGAACTGTATAGGGCCAGTATTTCACGAAGCTCTATGGTCTCGCAAAACTGACCTAGCCCTAACCAAATAAAAGAACCTATGACCACTGATATGCAGCTGGCTTTAGAACTTCTATTGCTGGGGATGATCACCGTCTTCCTCATCCTGAGCTTGGTTGTTCTCTCGGCCCGCCTTCTCATTTTTGCTGTAAACAGATGGTCAACGACCAGTCTTCGTTCTAGGTCTAGTGAAGATCGGATAGTCAGCACTTCCGTCGATAATATCCCTAAAGAAGTCATTGCCGTACTTGCAGCCAGTGTAGAAGTTGCTACACAAGGCCAGGGTCGTATCGTCCAGATCGAACGTCAAACCCCTTAACCCATCTTCTGTCAGAACAAACTAAACCATGAGTAAAGAAATTAAACTCTGCCTAGTCTACCGCGATATGTGGCAATCCTCCGGGAAATATATGCCACGCCTAGATCAGCTTTTACAAGTTGCCGAGCCCATTGTCGAGATGGGTTGTTTTAGCAGAGTAGAAACCAATGGGGGGGGCTTTGAACAGATCTGCCTATTGTATGGTGAAAACCCAAACAAAGCGGTTAGAGGTTGGACCACACCTTTTAATAAGGCAGGTATACAAACTCAAATGCTCGAAAGAGGGCTCAATGGGATTCGAATGAGTCCAGTGGCTGCGGATATCCGGCAACTAATGTTCAAGGTGAAACAAAAGCAGGGTACGAATATCGCCCGCTCCTTTGACGGGCTGAATAATCCACAAAATCTTGCCCTTTCCTTTCAATATGCTAGAGAAGCCGGTATGGTGGCCCAAGGAGCTTTATCTATCACACATTCGCCAGTACATACTGTAGAGTACTACATCAACTTGGCAGATGCGTATATCGACCTAGGTGCCGAGGAGATTTGCATCAAAGATATGGCAGGCATCGGTCGACCCGCTTCAATCGGACGAATGGTCAAGGGAATCAAAGACCGTCATCCCAATGTTGTTGTACAGTACCATGGTCACTCCACACCTGGCTTTTCAATTGCCTCTTCTTTAGAAGCAGCGCGAGGTGGTGCCGATTATGTAGATGTTGGCATGGAACCCCTAAGCTGGGGAACTGGCCATGCGGATCTGCTGAGTGTACACGAAATGTTAAAAGACGCGGGCTTTAGTTTGCCAGATATCAATACAGAAGCGTACATGGCCGCTCGAGCCTTAAGCCAGTCTTTCATAGACGACTTCTTGGGTTACTACATCAATAAGCAAAACCGTTTTATGAATAGCTTATTGATTGGCCCGGGGCTTCCTGGCGGTATGATGGGGAGCCTGATGGCCGATCTGGAGAAAAATGTAGCCAGCCTCAATCGTTGGCTCAAGAAACGGAATCAACCAGAAATGGGACAACAGGATCTGCTCTTGAAACTCTTTGATGAAGTGAAGCATGCCTGGCCACGTTTAGGTTATCCACCGCTGGTGACACCTTACTCTCAGTATGTGAAGAATGTATCCTTGATGAATGCTATCCAATTGATCAAGGGGCAGGAGCGTTGGTCCATGATTGACGAAAACACCTGGAATATGATTCTGGGTAAGGCGGGGCAACTACCCGGTGACCTGGGAGAAGAGATAATGACCATTGCCAAAGCCGAAAATCGCTCTTTCTATGATGGTAATCCGCAGGATCTATACCCGAATGAGTTGGATACTTTCCGCCAAAAAATGCAGGATCAAGGCTGGGATGTAGGTACTGATGAGGAAGAGCTAATGGAGTACGCCATGCATCCTCGACAATATGAGGATTTCAAGTCGGGTAAGGCTAAGGAAGCCTTTAATAAGGATTTGGCCAAACGCAAAGCGGCTGCCCAAGGAGGCGATTCAAGTCCAAGTCCGGCAGCAGCCCCAATTACCTCCGCCCCTATCACTCCCAAGAATCTCACCATCACTGTCGACGGCACGGCTTACAATGTGACGGTCGACTATGGCGACTCAGACAAGGCTGGAGAAACCCAAGAGGTGACGCCTCAGCCCAGCGCGGCAGATAGCACGCCGAAAACGCAAACGCCCATCACGGCTCCTTTAGAAGGCACCTTCCTACTCACCAAAGATAGTGGTGAAACCGGGATCAAAGTCGGAGACCGTATCAATGTAGGAGATACCATCGGCTATATTGAGTCAATGAAAGTTATTAACGCCATCACGTCTGACAAAGCCGGAACTGTAGCAGAGATCAAAGCGCAGCATGGTGAGGAAATTGAAGAAGACGGAGTAATCATCTACTTAAGCTAGGTCCATGGAGTCGCTGAGCAAATTATTGGATATGACTGCCTTGGGGGCAATAGCCGACCAACCTGGCGTGTTGATCATGCTAGCCCTGGGAGTACTGCTGCTATACCTAGGCATCTTCCGAAAATATGAACCACTTCTCCTGATTCCAATAGGGTTTGGGGTTTTATTAGCCAATATCCCTGGCGGAAATATGGCTGTAGTGGCGGCGGCAGAAAATCCAGAGATCGCCCACCAAACCCTTCCAGAAATCGCAGCCAACTTTGGCATTATGAATATGCTGTATTATGCGCTGATTAAAAGTGGTTTACTTCCCCCCCTGATATTCTTAGGAGTAGGAGCCATGACAGACTTTGGTCCTATGCTCCGCAACCTTCGCCTAGCTTTCTTCGGTGCAGCAGCCCAGCTCGGCATCTTTACGGTCTTAATTGGCGCTATTGCATTGGGATTTACACCAAAAGAAGCCGGCGCACTTGGTATTATCGGAGGTGCCGATGGCCCAACAGCTATCTATACCAGTATTGTACTTGCGCCGCATCTATTAGGCCCTATCGCTATTGCGGCTTATTCCTATATGGCTTTAGTTCCCGTCATCATTCCATTGGTCGTCAACCTCACGGTATCGAAAAAGGAGTTGAAGATCAATATGAAGGAGCAAGACAAACGGTTTCCACAACGATGGGAAATCAAAAACCTTCGGATGGTAAAGATCTTGTTCCCCATCACCTTAGCCACGATCATAGCCATCTTGGTTCCTACTGCCACGCCTCTGGTTGGTTTACTCTTATTCGGCAACCTCATCAAGGAAGTGGGTGCAGATACGAAACGGCTCTTTCAAGCTGCTTCGGAAACCATTATGAATACAGCTACCATTTTCTTGGGCTTGATCATCGGCTCGACAATGACCATTACCACTTTCCTGAAAATGGAAACACTGTTGATCATTGCAGGAGGCTTCCTTGCTTTTGCCATATCCATAGTAGGAGGGATCGTCGCTGTCAAAATCTACAATATCTTCGCCCAGAAAAAAATCAATCCGTTGATCGGTGCTACAGGCTTGAGCGCGGTACCTATGGCTTCTAGAGTAGCCAATGACATTGCTCTTCAACATGATCCGCGTAACCACATCCTGCAATATGCTATGTCCAGTAATATTTCGGGGGTGATAGGGTCAGCTGTCGCTGCGGGTGTGCTGATTGCCCTCCTGGGGTAACGCTTTTCTGAAAGTCAGTAGGAAAAGAGAGACCTTCTCTCTATCAAAAAAGGGTAGCTACCGAATGGTAGACTACCCTCAAATGGTGATTTCCTAATTCTTAAATTCCTACTAGTGGTGAAGGTACATGTGACCTCAGTTGACACTTTATTACAGTCATAAGTGTCGTAATTCTTGATTGTCATGCGAAGGCATAAACAATGAGGGACAACTGCAATACGCAGTTGCTTTGCCATTAGGCAAACAGTATTGTAACTATTTTGGAAATCACCAGAAAGAAGTAGAGAACTTCAAGAAGTTCTAAAGGTCAAAGAAAATGGCTGGAAAACCGTCCATCCCTATAAAAGTTGACCCTTTTACGCGAAAAAATTAGCTCTCCTGTTAACTTTTTAAGTTTCACAGAAGATTTAATTCATCCAGCAATAGCCTGAGACGTATTGCCAGATTGTTCTTTTTTCCGAAATTCGGACGGAGACATACCTGTTTGTTCCTTAAAGGCTTTATTAAAAGTGGTCTTATTATTAAAACCCGAAGCATAGGCTATGTCAATGATATATCGACCGCTGGATTTTGGATCTGTCAAAAGGCGCTTGGCCTCTTCCACTCGATAAGTGTTGACAAAATCCGAAAAATTCTTGTTTAGTTTTTCATTGATCACCTGAGACAGGTGGTGAGTGCTTACTCCCAATTGCTCTGCCAACTCATTTAACCTAAACTCATTTTCTAAGTAAGGTTGGGTGCTTTGCATATGCTTCAGCAATTTTTTCATGATCGAAGAGGAGGCTGAGGCTGTTAAGGAAGAATGCTGGTACTTGTTCGGTAAAAATACCCGTTCCAGAATTCGCCCTCTGAAAATCGCTGGCTTGCGGTAACCGAGATAACCTACAATGTAAATAAAGAGAGACATGCTCAAAGCAATGAAGTAATCATGTACGCGATGAAACATTCTCGTATGCACCAGGACAAAGTACACGAAATAGCTAGCCGCAAAAGCCGTGTACAGTTGCCACAATAACTTCTGCCACTTGTTCCGAATCATGGCTCGCTGATTCTCCGCAGCACCTTTCAAGTTATCCTTGATCCATAAGGTATAAATTAGAAAACTATAGATGGCTAAGTGCAAAACACAGAGGCCTAAAAAAAGGGAAAAATTATAGGGAAATAGAAAAACATCCGCAGATACCTCCGCAAGTCTCCCTTGCAAGATCTTTACTTTCTCCACTGGGGTCATTATAAGGAAGGGGAGTCGATAGAGGAAAATCAGCATGAAAGGAACAAAGTGTGGCCATACCTTTCGGAGGTCATATTTAGAAGTCCCTAACTCTTTGAGATAAATATAAAGGAGTGGGCCCAGTAGAAATGCTAATGGTTCATAAATACCCGCAAACCAGGTAAACAGATGGTTATAGTTGGTCCAGAAGCCAACGTAATCTACTAAGGTCAGTGCAAAGGCAAAAATAAGTAGCCCAAGCCAGAGGTTGGCTCTTTCTTGTCGTTTAATCGTACTGAAAAGCAAAACAGAGAGAAAGAAACCTTGTCCTGCCACCAATAGAAAAATCGAAGTCCAAGTGTCCAGTGTGGGTCCGGTGTAATCCATTTATTTACTAGTCCTTTGCTACTAGAGCTATATTGAGACTTAAGATAGGAAAGGGCCAAGGCTCTCCGTAGCGTCCGCTATATTCATTTGGTAAGGATTGTGACAAATAGTGCCCCTAACTACCATCTTAGCTCCCTGTGACCATTATTTTTGGCCCTTTCGCCCAACATGTTAGCCATAAAACCCAGTACTGCTCAAGTTATACGTGCACTCCTACCCAACTATCATGATATTGGAGCAAGGACTATCTCAATCATTTATCCCCATCTTCAAAGTAATCCGGACGCCAAGTGAGCCCGCCAAAGATCACCTTGATTTTATCTCTCCAGGTTCTACATCTTTTGACGTCTTTCCAAATATTGCGATATTCAATAAAGTTGATCGAAATCGGATTGTTTGTATTGATATTCTTCGTCAATCCGAATACAACCTTTTCTTCTTCTCGCTGAAAAGTTCCAAAGAGTTTGTCCCAGATAATTAACACCCCTCCATAGTTTTTATCCAGATATTTATCGTTGGAGCCGTGGTGCACTCGATGTACGGAAGGGGTATTAAACACCTCGTCTAACCAGCCTAGCTTCACGATCCGTTCGGTGTGGATCCAGGTTTGATACTGTGCCACAAAAATCAATGCGACCAGTGTCTGAAAAGGAGCAAAGCCGATGAAGATCATTGGCAGTAAGAACATCCATTCAAAAAGACTTTCGACTATACTTAAGCGCATTGACACGGTCAAATTATAGTCCTCAGATGAGTGGTGTACACTGTGACTTGCCCACAAAATGCGGTGTTCATGTTCTAATCTGTGCATCCAATAGTAAGTAAAATCTGCTGCTAAAAAGGCCAGACCCCAGGTCCATATGTTCATCGGGATAGAGAAGGGCGTAAGCGTATGGAATAGCGTTAGCCCAATGAGCCCCACGGCACCATATAAAGTCTTTTCCAGCAATTGATTGATGATAAATATGATAATGTTTGCGCCGGTATCTTTCCATCGGCGTTCTTTGGTCGTGAAAAGATCCAACAGCAATTCAACACCAATTAAGAAGAGATTAAAAACAAAGAAGTACGCGACATACTGCATGATGGCAGCCCCTTCTAGCAGGGCTAGTAGTTCATTAAAACTCATTGGTTCAGACTTTGAATTTGAAAGGTCAGATTAAAAGGAGGTGGAGGAAACCGCTAAATAGATACTCCAAAAACATAGTAGTCATGACTGCTATTTATCTTCTGGCAACAAGTAAAGAAACCATAAAAACCAGAGTAAATTTGCGAGGTCCCAGACGGTGCCTTCTCCTTGGAAAAAAGCTATAACATACTCCAACTTATAGAACCCGATAAGCCCTAAAAATCCAAGATACCAGTTCTTTTGCCAAACTAGATTTTCCATTATTTGCTAGTTATTATACAATTTTTGTGTTTTTAAGTCACCCTTTTGCCTGGAAGTACAGCTACCGTTAGGCACATTTCCTCTATCTAAAACGCTGACCACAAAAATGGTCAGAGAAGATATTTACTCTCATTTTGTTCTAAGGCAAAGATATGAGGGAATGCAATTGAATCTTTTGTCCGTTTTGGACATTATCCAACGCAAGATGTCTGAAGTCTTCTCATGGCATTCCTAGGCAAAACTTCGGATATCTGCTGGACTGCTTATCTTATTTTTGTTCCCCCTTATTCGATCGGGATATAGATCTCGGTAAGTAACTGATCTTTTGGTGGGTCGAGATGGTGGTTGAGTAAGAATTCTAAGGTAGGTAGATCAGCCATTTCATGTTTTCCCTTTGTCAGCCATTGCGAATATATGGCACTATAGGTCTCGACAACGGTTTCATCTGCTCCTTGATGGAGGAACTTCACATATTTCTGTGGTTTGTGGGTTTTAACTCGAAATAATCCCTCTGGTATAGTTTTTAAAGGTTGGTCCAGGATCAAACCAGCATGATATCGACAAAAAATAGCATCACAGATTTCATTATCGTCTAGTATTTCCGCTATCAGGACACTCCGTTCATTAGCCAATCCGTTCTTTTCGGCATACTGCCACAGCGCGTCCCATTTTTCTTCGATGGCTTGCAAGTCGTCATATGCTCCTCGATATTCTATGTACAACATTTCAAAGGCTTCCAGATATTCAATGCTAAACTCCAAGGGCGTAACAGAAACAGAAGAAAGAGATGAGGTCGTTAAATCTGCCTGAAAGGAGGGATTCACTTGTTTCCGATAGCTCGCCGGTGGTACCTGAAATCGAGCTTTAAAAGCCTTGGTAAAGGCATGAACATCACTAAAACCAACTTCCAGAGCAATGTCAAAAATTGACTTTTCTGAATACTTCAAGTATTCCGCTGCTTTCACCAACCTAACACGCTTAATATACTGTCCAATGGTTTCTTTATGTAAAGCCAGAAAGATTCGATTCATATTCCGGTAGGAATAAAAACAGACTTGCTCAATCTTGGCAATATTGATATGCTCTTTGTAATGGGTATCGATATAATCTTTAAGCAGTTTATATCGCTCGAGCTGTGTATTATTCTTCATTCGAAAAGTCAGCAGTATATTGAACCCTCAATCTACCGGTCTTTACCTTCTAAGGCAAGCCATTCATCGTAAGAAATTACTCCAGCTTCCGGTCTACCCTCCCCTTCCAGCAAGCCAATAAATTCTAGCGAATGGCCATCCGGATCGTCAAAGTAAATGGAAATAGCAGGCATCCAAGCAAATACCATCGGACGCTCTGTACCGTCAGATAAAAAATTCCGACAGGCTATGCCCTTACTATTTAGAAAGTTTACGGATTCATTCAAAACCCAATCTGATTCGCATCGGAAAGCAAAATGACTGCGAGCCACTTCCTCAGCAGGCTTCTCCCACAAGCCTAACATAAACTGTTTCGGCTTACCGATCCAGAAGAATGCCGCTCTCCTACCGGCTTCATAATAACATTGTTCCAGTTCTAGGGTATTGACATAAAATTCAATAGAACGATCTAGATTCTGAACATTCAAATGGGTTTCGTATAGTCCTTTTATATATTGCATGGTATAAAGTTAGATTTAGATTTCTAATACCTACCTACCTGTTGCTCAATAGTCAGGTATGATGCTAGTCTTTCTCTTTGGTATCAAAGACAACCTTCTCCCTACCATAAAATTTCTTTTTGTAATCAAAATAATATTCTACCTTTATAAGGTCTTCGATTAAGAAACAAATAAATTATCGATGCAGGAGACCTACCTAGGAGAATTTCAGGAAATCGTGATGCTAGCCATTCTAGTGCTAGATGATAATGCATACGGCGTGAGGATACAAAAGGAATTAAAGCAACGATTGAACCGTGAATGCAGTAGAGGAGCGCTGCATACTGCGCTGACAAGATTGCAAGAAAAAGGCTTGATCAGCTCCGAGATGGGTGGAGCAAGTGCCATTCGAGGAGGGCGCCGAAAGCGTTATTATACCGTTACGAACAAAGGGAAGGTAACCTTAAAAGCTGCCAAAGAGGGTAGAGACCTGATGTGGAAGGCTATACCTAACTTTTCTCTAAAAATCGTATAGTCATGAAGGACCCTATCCAGCCTCCCAAGTTTTTCCATCGATTTTTTAGATGGTATTGCCATCCAGAATTCTATGAGGAATTAGCAGGTGATTTAGAGGAAGTACTTAAAGAGAATACGGCAGAATATGGAATAAAATACGCACGGACTAAATACCGAAAGGAGGTACTCAAACTCTTCCGTCCCTCCGTTTTCAAAGAATTTCGACTCAATTATTTCACCTGGATTTCACTCGACATGTTAAAAAACTATCTAAAAATTGGCTTCCGCAATCTAAGGAAGGACAAAATCAGTGCCAGCATCAATATTGTTGGTTTGAGCCTGGGCTTTGTCAGTGCACTAGTCATTCTTTTGTACGTGCACCGGGAATTGCAAGTAGATACCTCTTTTGAATTTGGAGACAGAATCTATAAAATAATTAATGACGAAAGGCCGCACAGTGAAACGGGGCGCCTTCTGACAACTGTAGGGCCACCCTTTGCACCAACCCTGGCAACAGAATATGCAGAGGTAGAAAAAGCTGTTCGTCTCCGTTATTCGGATGATGTGGTGTTCAAAGCGGGTGAACATCAATATTACGAAAGTGATGTGATTTACGCTGACAAGGACTTTTTTCATCTGTTCTCCTTCCCTTTAACCCAGGGAGACCCAAACTTGGCCCTGGCGGAACCCAACAGCATCGTTCTGACTCCTGAAATGGCCCAAAAATATTTTGGGGAAGAGGATCCAATTGGTCAAAGCATCTTAATGGATGAGGAGACCCCACTGCGAGTCACAGGAGTAATGAAGGAAAACCCGCAAAAGACACATTTAGACTTTGATTTCCTGATCTCTTTTGAGACTTTTCGCGTACCCTATGGGTATCCGGTAACTTTGGAGAGCTGGGGGTGGATTTCCTTCCATGCTTATGTACTGTTGAAAGAAGGCGTAGCCCCCCTTGCATTCAATGAAAAGCTGGTTGACTTTGCAGGTCGGCATATGTTTACAGATCGCCCGGTCCGGGCTACCTACCAGCTGCAACCATTATCAGATGTCTACTTCCGATCTCAGGATATGATGAACTCTGGAGAACATAAACATGGTAGTCTTACGTATACCTATGGTTTGTTATCGATTGCTTTCTTGATCTTACTTGTAGCAGGTTTTAACTTCATGAATATTAGCACAGCTCGTTCCATCCGAAGGGCTGGAGAAGTGGGAATGAGGAAAGTCCTGGGTGCCCGAAGGGTCAATTTGATCGTTCAGTTCATCAGTGAAGCCTTGGCCATCTCGACTATTAGTGTGTTGCTGGCCTTATTTCTGTTCGAGTTAGCACGTGATCCTTTATTCACCTATTTGAACTGGCAAATTGATTTTAGCTATCAGGATTATCTGATTCTAATTCCTCTCTTAATTGGAGGTACTTTCCTATTGGGGATATTATCAGCGATTTATCCTTCTATTCTGTTATCAAGTTTCAAACCTCTGCAGGTCTTAAAGGGAAAGATCAAGTCGAGCGCAGTTGAAATGAACATTCGCAAAGTACTGGTGGTCTTGCAATTTACGATTACCATTGGACTGATCGTGGCTAGTTTATTGGTATCTCAACAGATGGAGTTTATCCGCAATAAAGATCTCGGCTTTGACCGGGAGCAAGTCATATCCTTGCAAATGAGAACCGACGACTTTTTGGAACGATACCAGTTGGGGAAACAACTCTTCAGTCGTCACCCACAAGTGATTAGTGTTTCCGCCGGGGACGTTATCAATGGGGATTACGGTTCTGTGCCTATAACCCCCGCCGGAGCGGAAGAAGGCATTGCCATGCATTGGATGGGTGGATATTTCGACTACTGCAATACCTTAGGCTTGGAACTTGTTGAAGGGCGAGATTTTTCCTACGCGCACCCCATGGATACTGTGACTGGGATCATTATTAATGAATCTGCGCAGCGTGTGTTTGGTTGGGAGGAGCCCTTGGGAAAAGAACTACAGGTTAACTCCAACATAAATGGACAAGTCGTCGGAGTAGTGAAAGATTTCCACATGCATTCGCTCCATGATGCTATTGAGCCCATGGTCCTGACTGTCCCCAGAACACATATGCAGAATATCATCCTGCGTCTTCGATCAGGTGAGGATGTGGATGGGCTACTTGTAGGGCTACAGGAAGATTGGGCACAGGTGGCTCCGGATTTACCTTTTCAATTTTCTTTCCTCGACGATTCGATCAACTTACAGTACGAAAGCGATCGGCAGTTTTCACGCCTGATCACCTTCTTCGGTGGGCTGGCTATCTTTATCGCTGGACTTGGACTATATGGCCTAATCGCAATCATATCTTCTTACCGGGTCAAAGAAATTGGTATCCGTAAAGTCTTAGGCGCTTCCGTGATGAATATCTACGTGCTGCTGTGTAGGAATTTCATCTTGATGGTCATCATGGCCAATTTAATTGCGCTGCCGTTGGCTTGGTGGGTGATTAATGGCTGGCTAGATCAGTTCTCTTATCACACGGAGCCCACCTACTTCATTTTTGTTTGGGCAATCTTGATCAGCCTAGGCATTGCCCTTGCTTCTTTGAGTTACCAGGTAGTAAAAACGGCCTTGGCTAATCCGATTAAGGCGATTAGGCATGAATGAGGGGCTGGCATTGTATTCTACCTAGGAAGAAAAGTCAGGGATTTTCATAAATTCTAATCTATCAATATAAAATTGGGCGACACGAATGTCGCCCAAATAGCCCTTATGGCTAAAACCTTATCATCTTGTATATCTCGAAGATTATCTTTCTTACTGTACAAGCGTCAAACTCTTATTGGAACAAGGGCCGCTATTACTTTTATATTTAATCGTAGCAGGCTTAGAAGGGTCCGTTCGAGTAACGTTCCAGATTTGAGGAGAAGCTTGCGCCTGTGGGCCTACACCATTCCCTCTAGTAAGACTATGTGTTACGTTATCAAATTCCAAGATCGTTCCACCTGTGTCAGGAGGGAAAACAGTAAAGTTACCAGCTCCTTTTACGACTGTAATTTCAATATTCTGGCCAGTCACCTTGGTTACCTTGATCGTGGTATTAGTTCCAGCACATTCCAACGTAGCATTAGTTGATTCTACCTCGAATCTTAAATCATAAGCAGCATTGAATCCACCAGATCCACCTTTTTTCAGGTACAAGGATCCTCCTGAATACTTATTATCTGAAACGTGGGCGATAAGATTGCCGCCACCAGAACTACGGACAGTTAATACAAAAGTATAGGTCTTGCTAGATTGAACGAATACTGGCTCGTCAAGTGTAATCGTCAATTTCCCACCAAAGTTAGCCGGTGGAAGAGGAATATCATTTTGCGTGTAAATTGGGGATCCACTTACAGTCTGAGAATTCCCTTCGTAAATCTTTAAGTGTAATTTAGTCGGAGAGTTTCCTTGGGACCAGAAGGAAAACTTTGTGATCTGATTTCCAGCAAAGCAAGACCCTTTAATACTTTGGCCAAAGGAATCATTGCCAAAGACATGAGTATTTGGAGCACCCTGAGCGCTAGGTCCATTGATGTTGCTGCATTGTGCAGAAAGTTGAATACTGGATACCAGCATGAGTGCTAAGAAAAAGAGAGATTGAATTGGATTTTTCATGATAGAACTTTGATGTCTTACTTAGTTTTAAGAATGTGCCTACTCTTTGTGGGATTTTCGGCGGCCTCCTTTCTCTAAGCCTCCACTGTCGAGTTTATACCTTTTTCTTGCAAAATGACACATTTGATTCGGCCGTAAATCAGTGCCCTGCGCGGAGGATAAATCAGTTCTAGTGGAAAGCGTTGAATACTTATTTGTTGATTCAAAAGTGCCACAAATACCCTATCGCTGCCAAAGACATTTTAAGGCCTTTACCACAACAAAGTCACTGACAAAGGGAGACGACAGAAATCTTAAACATTTATTTAACAAGCTTTTAAATCAATTTAATGACCACAAAAGAAAGAGGGTTTTTGAAGTGAAATTTTGCAAATACTCAGAAGTCAAGTTCTTTACTTTCTATACCTGTGCGATTGAATGATCACTAATTTTCAAGGTAAGACATTGAATATACTGGCTTACGGTTTCATCTAGTTTCGAAAAAAGGATAGCGCATTGGGAGCAAGTGTGGAAACTGCAATAATCTTATACTATGGTAAAGGCCAAAGCCTCACTTACTGCGATATCTTGTCTTAAAGAATTTTGGAAGATTGATAGCAAAACATTGTTTTCTTGTCTTCTCCATTCACAGAAAAGGGGGAACAATTTAGTCAATTGCTCCCCCTTTTCCTTTATCCTTAGTATCAGAATATGTTTGACCAAACCTCAATTGCCTTCGAGTGGTGAATTCTATTCTGTACTGCGTTAGGTTTTTCGCCGAATTGCCCGCATTCGACTGCAAAATCTGCCTTATCCAGAATAAAATTTCCTCACTCCCGGCTAATTATCCTTGATCAAACATGAACTGTGTTAAAAAGCAAGCAAAAAAGTGATAAAGATTAATCTACTTTAAATTTCAAATA